>Ga0265322_10000082_pt1 | contig 45468 bp, 36 predicted proteins | sample 41222metaG_FD_193584 | JGI IMG/M metagenome (GOLD analysis project Ga0265322, IMG submission 193584) | Rhizosphere microbial communities from Carex aquatilis grown in University of Washington, Seatle, WA, United States - 4-12-22 metaG | ecosystem: Host-associated > Plants > Roots > Rhizosphere...
ATGGGCTTCTAAAGTCAATCTATGAACTCCCGGCACATTGTTCTGTGACGAGAGCAATACGAAATGAAATTGTATCAAAATGGCAGGAGTATGATCCTCTTCAAATTTTGGATGATTCTGACATAAAAATACTATTTTTTCAAGACAAAATCAACGACTATATCAGTTCCATATTGGAAAGCACCATCCACCCCACTTTACCGTCGGCAAGCCGGATTTTCCGCCAATCTCCAACCGCATCCAGAACTTCTACCGTTACTCCTTCATGAAGCACAAAAAGATCCGTGCTTTGATTGTCCGGTGCGCTTTTAATGGAAATTGTTTGTGCGAACACAACGGCGCTTTGTGTATTGTGTTCCGCCTGGTATCGTTGATAGAGTGCGATGAATGCAATGCAGGTGAACATGATCGACATCCCGACCACGATAAATCCGATGCGTTGAAGAATAATTCCGCGGGCGCTCAAATAGACAACACCGCCGATCCCTGCAATCCACAGTAAAACGATTCCGATAAAAGCCCATCCATCGGAAGAAAACTGGCTGACAAATGCATTCCACCATTCGAGAAGAAATAATTGCGGCAACGGTTCGATTTTATCGACGACACGCAAATTCGCAAGCCGGAGATTATAGAGAATATCTTCGTCACGGGGAGCCAATCGTTTTCCGCGTTCATACGACAGAATCGCCGCAGGAATATTTTGCTGCTTGAAATACGCATTGCCGAGATTATAATAGAGTACGGGACTTTCAAAGCCGTTCTTGAGAATCTGTTCATATACTTCGGCAGCTTTTTGGTACGAACCGGAACGGTAAAGTTGATTCGCCTGCTCAACCTGTAGCGATGCCTCGTCTGCCATGAGCAGTATCGGAACGAATAACAGGGCAATAACGAACAATCGTTTCATCAGAATGTGTCCTCAATCGTCGAAATAAGATCGATGGTTCCGTTATAAACACCGTCCATTTCCATCGAATCGGAGGATGGAGCGAAACGTGCGAACTCGCACTGTTCAATTGTTGCGGTCAATTTTGTAATCGCTTCGTCGGCAACATTCCGTCCGGCAAGAGACGAACGCACCGTTTCCAGGGACAAATCGGAGGGCGGTATCCCGAGCTTATCGCCGATGTATCCCCACAATGCGCGGGAAATTTCCGCATAGAATTCTTCCTTCTTTTTTGCATGAAGGAATTTCTTTGCCTCGGTGAGCCGGCGCTGTGCCATTTTGCGCGCTTTGCGGTTACGCAACGTCACCACGTCTCCTAAAACCTTCTGCCGCCGCCGTGTATAAAAAACAAATCCGACGAACGCAAGCAATGGGGTCAACGAGAGCGTGAAAAACATCGGTGAACCGACAAATATTTTGCCGCGTTGAGCAAGCGTAATGTTGCCGCTTTTGATAAACCGAATATCTTCACCAAGCAATTTCACATCCTCTTTGCTCAAACCGGTCGTGTTCGATGTTGCCGCTTCCGTACCTTTATCCACAGTCAACGTAAATTCGGGACTGGTGAACGAGACATAATTTTTTTTGTCCACATCAAAATAGGAAAACGGAAACGACGGAATTTTCTGTTCTCCCGGATGACGCGGAATCAACAGGTACTCGAACATCCTGCTGCCGGCGATCTGATCTCCCTGGTTGGCAAAATTATCGGAAATCTTCGGATCATATTTCTCGATATCCGGTGAGATATTGATTGTCGGAGCTTCAAGCAATTTCAGATTTCCTTTGCCGGTGATTTTAACCTTGAGAGTAACCGGTTCATTCGTTTTTGTTTGTTTTTTGTCGAGCCATGTTTCCATTGAAAATTTTCCGACCGCTCCGGCAAATCCGTTCGGTACATCGTTTGCCGGCAACGGTGCAACGGTAATTTTAACCGGTTCATTCTGAACTTTATAATTGACGTTGGAAACGTTTCCAAAGAACGGGTCGTTGAAAAACTGATCGAAAATATCGTTCGACCGTTTCCGGTTTTGTACTTGCACTACACAGGCAACTTCCATCGGATCGATCGACAACGTCCCGCTCCGCTGGGGGAACAAGGCAACTTTTTTCAGGATGCCGACACGATACTGTTTACCGTTGATCGTTTCGGCCGAGAGTTGAATTTGTTTCGGCACCTCGACGTCTTCGCTCCAGAAACCGGTCAGCGAGGGAACTTTGGTGAGCGAATAATTAACAACATTGATACGCGTATAAATTTTGTACGTCGCGGTAATCTGTTCTCCCTGATACACGTGAGATTTATCGACCGTCACTTTCAAAAAAAGATTATCGCCGATTTGTTTGGAGATGTCGCCGTTATTTCCCTGCCCGCCGTTCTGCTGTGCCTGCTGGGGAGAACCTTTGGTCACTTCAATGTTGACCGGCTGAGTTTTCAACTGCTTGCCGCCGACTTCAATCGTTGCCGGTCCGATCGTAAACTTTCCTTCCGTGCGCGGCTGGAGAACGTAACTGTACGAAACGGACGACGAAACCGAGCCGTTGATGAATTGCATATTCGTCGATTGATTCGGACCGGAAACCGTAAGGAAATCATTGAATGACGGCGGATGAAATTTATCGCCGCCGCCGTTTCCGTTCAGCGAAAACGTAATTTCAAATTGTTCACCGGTCGCAACACGATTTTTATCAACCGAGGCGATAAATGAGGCATCCTGTGCAACGACAACGGAATATGTCATCACAAAAATAAAAGACAGTATGTAAATTAATTTCATCATACCAATATAATCATACAAATATTTCTTACCAATCTTTGTCGACATGCACCCGGACCGGAACTTTTTTCTTCAATTTCTTTTGCACATCTTTTTCCTGGTTATTGAGAGCTTCCAGAATTCGCTCGGCATCTTGTTTGGAAATCTGCTGTTTTCGTTGTTGCGCTTGGTTTTGCTGCTGTTTCTGGTCTTGATTTTTTTGCTGTGAATCTTGTTTTTGTTGATCTTGTTTCTGCTGGTCTTGTTTTTGCTGATCTTGTTTCTGTTGATCCTTCTTTTGCTGATCCTGTTTCTGCTGATCTTTGTTGTCTTTCTTATCGTTATTCTTCTGGTTTTGTTTTTGCTGCTGCTGTTGTTGTTGCAACAACGCCTGGGCATATTCAAGATTATATTTTGTATCCAGATCGTCCGGATGAAGTTTCAGTGCTTCTTTATATGCCGAAATGCTTTCCGGGATCTTTTTCCCTTTCAGCAATGAATTGCCGAGATTATGCAACGCCTGAGCTTTTGCAGACGGATCGGTTTCTTTCGCCGCCCAATTGCGGTATTGTTCTGCTGCTTCATCGTACCGACCCTGTTTATAGAGTGCATCACCCAAATTGAATGCACCCTGGTTCATTTCCTTATTTTTTTCAAGAGCTTTCCGGTAATTGGTTTCCGCGTCTGCGAATTTATCCTGCTTGTACAACGAATTCCCTTCACGCACGAGCGACCGGTCGGTTTGTCCGAAGAGCAAGCACGTACAAAACATCATCAGAACAGCAATGAATAATTGCCTCATATTTTTTCCTTAAAGAGATTCCACTGTGCAAGCCATTTGTTCTTTCGTTCGGAAATAAAGAACTCCATAAGCAAAAAAATTGCCGCCGGAACGAGGGCGTATTGAAAACGGTCCTCGTAGTCGGTCACCACTTTTGCGCCGAACTCTTTCTTCTCCATCGATTGAATATCTTTGAACACTGCATCAAGCTCGTTTTGCTGATTGGTCGCACGGACAAACGTACCCTTTCCCGCTTCTGCAATTTCCCGCAATGCCTGTTCGTCCAGCTTCGTGATGACAACATTACCTTCATTGTCTTTTTTGAAACCGACCGTCACATTATTCTGATAGATGGGAATCGGCCCGCCGTCCGGCGAACCCATCCCGACTGTGTGAATAACGACGCCCTCGGCAGCGGCATCTTTTGCGGCGGCAACGGCATCGTCTTCATGATTCTCACCGTCCGTAATCAGAATAATCACTTTATGTTTCTTTTCACCTTCGGCAAACGATTTCATTGCAAGACGAATTGCGGAACCGATCGCCGTTCCCGGATCCGGAACGATATCGACATCGATCGTGCTGAGAATCAGCCGCGCGGCGGAATAATCGGTTGTCAACGGAAGCTGTAAATAACTCTGACCGCCGAACACAATCAGGCCTATGCGATCATTCTGTAATTTTTCCAGCATCCGGGCGATTTCCTGCTTGGCGCTCTCCAGGCGGTTCGGTTTGATATCTTCCGCTTTCATGCTGTTGGAGACATCGAGCGCGATCATAATATCGACACCCTCGCGTTTGACTTCTTCCAGCTTTGTGCCGATTTGAGGATTGGCAAGTCCCAAAATAAGAAACATCAACGACGCGAGAAGAAGAAAATATTTGATCGATCGTTTATATTTTCCCGCCGAAGGCATCAAGCGGTCGAGCAGTGAGAGATTACCGAACAGTTCGAGCCCGCGCTTTCTCATCCGGAGCGCCCACCAAAATACAACAAGGAGTAACGGAATGAACGCCAGGGCATACAAATATTCGCTATGTGCAAATCGGAACATAATTACGGGGTTTTTCTCAATACCGTTTGTGAGAGAAACACTTCGAGCAGTAAAAAGAATCCTGCGACCATTGCCGCGCTGTAAAATTCTTCTTTATGACGGCGAAATTGTGTCACCTCGATTTTAGTTTTTTCCATCCGGTCGATCTCATCATAAATCGATTTCAACGTGCGGTTATCGGTTGCACGAAAATATTTTCCGTTTGTTTGATCGGCAATTTTCTGCAGCAACGCCTCGTCGATTTCCACCGGCATGTTCTGATACTGTATGCCGAACGGCGTTTGGACGGGATAGGGAGCGACACCGACGGTCCCGACGCCAATCGTGTACACGCGGATACCGAATGTCTGCGCGATGCCGGCGGCAGTCAGCGGATCGATCGATCCCATATTGTTCACACCGTCGGTCAGAAGAATGATGACACGGCTTTTCGCTTTGCTGTCTTTCAGGCGGGAAATTGCCGTGGCAAGCCCCTCGCCGATAGCAGTACCATCTTCGATCATGCCGCTCTTGATTTGGGACAGAAGATTTTTGACAACGGGATGATCGAGCGTCAGCGGACACTGCGTAAAACTTTCACCGGAGAACACGACCAGCCCGATGCGATCGTTCGGCCGGCCGTCGATAAAATCCATCGCAACTTTTTTTGCCGCCTCGATACGGTTGGGATGAAAATCTTCCGCCACCATACTGCCGGAAATATCGGTCGCAAGAATAATATCGATTCCTTCCGTATTCACATTCTCGCCCTGCGATGTCGATTGAGGCCGCGCAAGGGCAATCGTCAGAAAAATAAATGCGAGAACGCGAAGAACAAATAACAGATGCTGCAATCGTTGTCGCCACGTTCTGGGAATCGCATAAAACATCTGCACGGTGGAAATTTGAAGCTCGACAATCTGTGTCCGGTGTTTTTTCCAGTACCAAAAAATAAACAACGGGAGAAAAAGTAACAGCAAAAAATATTCAGGATTTGCAAAGGTCACACCCATCATGAGCCGACCTCCGGTGTGATTTCCAGAACAACTGGTTCTTCTGCCGCTTTCCATGTCGTTTCGACAAACGAGCGTGATGCCGTTAAACTCGATTCATGTTCCTGCGGCAGCGGCTGCGATTTTGCAAATTTCACGAGATCAGCGCGGAGCAGAACTTCGCGCAATGAATTTTTTATTTCCTTGGGAAGAGCCGCAACAGCCGGCGAGGATAATATTTCATCCGATGTCATTTCCATCGCCGCGACAGTAAACCGTCGTTCCATATACATCCGAAGGATATCGGTCAGTTGTGAATAATAATCTTTCACCAATCCTCTCTGCCACACGCGTTCGGCATCCAGAATCCGCAATGCTTCCAAAGCGACCACGTTCGCGGGCAATTTCGGCGCTTCCGGGATCAACGGTTCGTCGCGGCGGCGTTTCTTTCGAATGTACAAAATCAGCCAAACGATTCCCGCAAGAATGACAAGTGCAATGAGATACGGCAGTATTTCGGCAAATGAAATTCCGACGGCAAGCGGCGGTTTGATATCTTTGATTTCTTTCGACGTATCGATTGCAATCGTGCCGACCACAAAAACCTGCGGCGATGTTTGAACATATTTTTTTGCGGTATCGCCATTCACGGTGTACTGCACCGGAATAGGAGGAACAACATGCATTCCGGAATCGAATGCGGTGATAATGAATGTTACCGATTCGGAAATCGTATCGCCCGATTGAGACCGTTTGGGTTGTTCACGCTTCACAATTTCGATGCCGTTGATCGAATCCGGAAGATTCGGAAATGCAACGACGGTATTATTGGGGTGTTGAACGTCAAGATGAAGTCGTAACCAATCGCCGATGAGAATATGATTTGAATCGAGTCCGGCAACAGCACGAACTTCTTGCGATTGTAGGTGAGTTGGTATACACAAAAACAAAACCGTGAAAAAGATTATTGTAAAACAGAACACGGAAATATTTTGGAGGTTTCTTCTTACCATCGCTTTTCTCTTCCTTTGAAGAAAGCGACAAGCGGATTGATATACGACTGATCGATACGGATATCGACGGCATCGACGCCGCTCCGGCGTAAAAGACGTTCGCGTTCCTGCCCCCGTTCGCTCCACCATCGTGCATACGATTCACGCACAAAACGATCGGAGCTGTCGATCCATACAGCTTCGCCGGTTTCGGCATCGCGCACACGAAGAAGTCCGGCCGGGACCAATTCCACTTCACGCGGATCAAAAAGCCGGACTGCAACAAGATCATGTTTCCGGGATGCGATTTTCAATGCATCATCATATCCGGTATCTAAAAAATCGGAGATCAAAAAAACGATGCTCCGTTTTTTTATGGCACTGTTCAGGTAGCGGAGCCCTTCGGCAATATTTGTTTTACGATGGCTCGGCTGGATATCGAGCAATTCACGAACGATGCGGAGAATATGCGTGCGGCCTTTTTTCGGCGGAATGAAGAGTTCAATGATATCGCTGAAAAAAATCACGCCGACTTTATCGTTATTCTTAATTGCGGAAAACGACAGCACGGCGCACAACTCGGCAGCAATGTCTTTCTTCAGTTGGTTGACCGTTCCGAATTCTCCCGAACCGCTCACATCGACCAGGAGCATAACGGTCAGCTCGCGTTCTTCTTCGAATATTTTCACAAACGGATGATTGAAGCGTGCAGAAACGTTCCAGTCGATGGTACGGATATCATCGCCGAACTGATATTCACGCACTTCGCTGAACGCCATGCCGCGCCCTTTGAACACGCTGTGATATTCGCCGGAAAAGATTTGATTGACCAAACCTTTCGTGCGAATTTCGATCTTCCGTACTTTTTTTAGAAGCTCCGATGTTTCCATAACCGCCCTTTTTATGGAACTTCGACTGCGTTCAGGATCTCGTCGACAATATGTTCCGAAGTGACATTTTCCGCTTCCGCTTCATACGTAACGGCAATGCGGTGGCGCAACACGTCGTGGCATATTGCACGAACGTCTTCCGGAATCACGTACCCGCGGCGTTTGATAAACGCGAATGCTTTTGCCGCCAATGCCAGATTGATACTTGCGCGCGGTGAACCGCCGTATTGAATCAGCGATGTGAGCTTGTCAAGCTTGAAATCTTTCGGCGTTCTCGTCGCGAACACAATGTCGAGAATATACCGCTCGATCTTTTCATCCATATAGACTTCCTGCAGCACCGATCGTGCGCGCAGGATGTCCGATGGCGCAACGACAGATTTAATTTCAGGAAATGAAGCCGCGATATTCTGGCGCATAATCAATCGCTCTTCTTCGCGCTCGGGATAGCCGATCACAACCTTCAACATAAAGCGATCGACCTGCGCTTCCGGCAACGGATACGTTCCTTCCTGCTCGATAGGATTCTGCGTCGCGAGGACGAGGAACGGTTCATCCAGCCGAAACGTTTGCTCGCCGATCGTCACCTGCCGTTCCTGCATGGCTTCGAGCAACGCGCTTTGAACTTTTGCGGGTGCGCGGTTGATTTCGTCGGCAAGAATGAAGTTGGAAAAAATCGGTCCCTTGCGCACGGTGAACTCCATGTTCTTCTGGTTGAAGATCATCGTGCCGATAACGTCGGCGGGAAGCAGGTCCGGTGTGAACTGAATGCGCTGGAACTTTGCCTGAATTGCCGCCGCCAATGTTTTGATCGAAAGCGTTTTTGCCAGACCCGGAACACCTTCCAGCAGAACGTGCCCGTTGGAAAGAAGTCCGACCAGCAGCCGTTCGATCATATATTTTTGGCCGACAATAACTTTTCCGATTTCCATTTGCAGAAGATCCACAAAAGCGCTTTCCCGCTGGATCTTTTCGTTGAGTGATTTAATATCTGTCATAACTCCTTGATGCAATAATTATGAATGAATGATACTATTTAGTAATACAACACAATTCTGCCCCGGCAGAAGATACATCTTCATACGAAATCTCTTAGAATTCGATTCAGTTAGGATTCCCGTTTTCTTCCAAAAACGACCAAAAACAGGATATTGTTTCGATGGGTACGACCATACGTTGTCTTGTAAATTAACGAAAATTACGGGAAAAATCCAATTTCACGCAACGTGCCTACTGATATTAGACAACGAAAAAACATTTTGGTTTTAGAATCCGATAAATTAAATGACGATAAATTCTTATGGTGATTTCCACATTTTTTGATATCGTTCGGAACAAGAGTGTTCCCATGCTTGACTTTTACGTCAAGTTTTTTGATAATATGCAGTCAAAAGCGTAAAATTGTAGAAGTATTGCGACTTTAATGAAATTCACAAGGAACGAAGAATGAACAATTCTTACCATCAAGATGATTTTGATCCTCCTTTAAAAATTTTTATCGCCGCAGGAGAGGTTTCAGGTGACCGGCAGGCATCGTATCTTGCCCGAACGATTCTGAAGCAACAACCGGATGTGTACCTCTTCGGTTCCGGTGGTGAAAAAATGAAGGAAGCCGGTGTCGATATCCGCGTTCAAACATCGCATCTCGGATGCGTCGGATTTCAGGAGTCGCTATCGTTCATCCGGCCTCTTCGCGCCATCATGGAACAACTTCGTACATTGCTTCTTGCTGAACGCCCCGACCTTGCCATTCTCGTGGATAACGAAGGCTTCAACGGTTTACTGGCAAAATTTTTATACAAGGAAGAGATCCCTTTCATCTATTATTTTCCTCCGCAAGTCTGGTTGTGGGGAGAATGGCGTGCACACACAATTGCCAAGCGGGCACATGCCATCATTCCCGCTTTTCCGCAAGAGACTTCCATTTATCGCAGCGAAGGCGGGAACGTAGAATGGTTCGGACATCCTCTTCTCGATATCGTCAAACCGGAAGATGAATACGAAACAATTCTCCGGGCATCCGGTATCGATCCTTCACGTCCCATACTGACGATCATGCCCGGCAGTAGATTTCAAGAAGTAAAAGAACTCACACAGTCGATGCTTCACGCCGCGCAATTGATACAGCAACGATACAACGAAATGCAAATCGTCATTCCTCTCGCGGCTCCGCATTTATATTCCGCGCTGGAAAATCAATTACGAAGCACGAATATGCTCGACCGCACAACGATCGTTACGAACAACGTCTACACCATTTTAAGCCGGAGCAAGCTGGTTCTTGTTTCTTCGGGAACAGCAACGCTCGAAACGGCATTGCTGGGAATTCCGATGGTCGTCGGTTACCGTGTAAAACCCCTGACATTTTTCCTGGGAAAACGTCTTATCAAAACACGGTTCATCGCTATGCCGAATATTCTTCTGAATGAAAAAGTTGTCCCCGAACTGTTACAAGAGAATGCCAATGCACAGCGGTTTGCCGAAGAAGCGCTGGCAATTCTCGATAATCCCGGTCGTGCATCGATGATGAGCAAACGGTTACAACAGATCCGGCCGATTCTCGGACAGGAGGGCGCTCTTAACAAAGCGGCATCATTCATTCTTCACGAAGCGAGGGTGGTAAATCAATTTTCACTCTTGACCTCTTCATGAGTTCCGCCATTCGCCGCCTTTTCCGGCTTCTTCAACCCTTTGCAATAAAACTGGCATTCGCCACCCTGCTTTCCGTCGTCACGTGTATCGGCTTATTGATTATCCCTGCAATCGTCAAAACTCTTCTGGGATCGGCAATCAATGGCACTGCAATTTCGTACAATCTCTCGTCATGGATCGGCATCGGAATCGGACTTCTGATCATCGTCCTGTCGAGCTATTTTGTTTTTATTCTCATGTATGATATCGCTCATCGCGTGACAGCTCTTCTCCGCCGACAATTCATCGAACGGCTTCTGTACACCACCATGCGTTTTTATTACGACAGCAACATCGGCGGAACGATTGAACGCCTGCTGAACTGCATCGGAGAAATTGAGCGGTTCATTACATTCGGACTTGTCTCCACGATCGGCATTATCATCATCCTCAGCGGCGGTCTCGTGATGATGATTATATTAAGCTGGAAACTGACGGTTCTCATTCTCATCGCGATCCCGATCGTGTCGTTTGGGTTGCGGTATATTTTAGCTCACGTCCGGGAATCGACCAGGGAACGCGAAACTGCATCACGGAATCTTTTCACGCATATCCACGAACTGCTTCTCAATATCCGGACGGTCAAAGCATTCAATGCGCAGCATGTCGAACTGAACCGGTTTAACGCAAAGCAACAGGATTTGCTTCTTCACCAGCATTACGAAGCGCGGTTTGCTGCTCTTACCGAACCGCTTGTGACGGCAATTGCGATGAGCGTTATTCTTCTTATCCTGATGGTCGGAAGCTGGCAGATCGCCAGACATGAACTCGCCATTGAAACCCTCATCGGATTTTTATTGTATGTCGGCTTTCTGCTGCCGCAAGCCCGCGCCATCAGTAATCTCGTTCTTGGATTACAGCAAGTTGAGCAAGCATTTGTTCGATTGGATGAAATCGTTCAACTCGACCTGGAAAACGATACGCCGGGCGCAACCGATCTTTCAAAAGAACAGCGCCGGTCGATCGAGATCCGGCATATCACGTTCGCCTATCCCGACAGGGAACTTGCGCTCGATGATGTTTCATTGACAATTCCGCCACAAGGATGCGTGGGCATTGTCGGTGCGAGCGGGTCAGGGAAAACGACATTATTCAATCTCCTTCTTCGGTTCGACGCGCCGCAACGCGGGAAAATTCTCATTGATGGAATTGATATTCAGAATGTAACATTGACTTCCTTGCGGAACATGATTTCCATTGTCCCGCAGGATATTGTTTTATTCGACGATACGATTATCGAGAATATCCGTTACGGGAAACCCGGTGCGTCCGATGACGAAGTGTTTGCCGCATGCCGCCTTTCTCAACTGGACGAATTCATTCAGCATCTACCTCAGCAATACCGGACCATTGTCGGGGAACGGGGCGTCAAGATGTCGGGAGGCGAACGCCAGCGTATTGCCATTGCCCGCGCGCTGCTGAAAGATGCACCGATACTTTTACTCGATGAAGCAACCTCTTCACTCGACGCGGAATTGGAATTTCAGCTTCAATTCGGTTTGGACCAGGCCGTACGCGGAAGAACGACCATCACCATCGCCCACAGGCTCGCAACCGTCGTTCACCTTCCCCGCATCATTGTTTTTCATCAGGGGAAAATATTGGACGACGGCACCCACGAAGAGTTACTGGAACGATGCGAACATTATCGCAACCTTGTTTCGAAACAATTCATTTCACCGAACGGTTTCCTCTCCACCGGCAGCAGTTTGCACACAGTTAAATCGTGATTCCGATTGTGGTATGAAACAACAACACGTCATCATTAACTTTCTCGTAACCCTCGTTGGATGGCTTGTCTCTCCGCTGATTTTTCTCTTGTGGAATTTCGGCGCCATTGTTCCCGAAGCCGCTATGATCGGATTTTCCAAACGATTTGGTAAATTCCTTCGGGGAAGAACAAAAAGAATGACGCTCCACAACATGCAAACTGTTTTGCATAATCCGGCGTGGACACAGGAACAATGGAATACACTGTGGCAATCTCATGCAGAACATATCGGAAGAACACTGTACGAGATCATTCAAATCGATTCAATGCAGATAGACAAACTCCGCAAACACATTGAGATAGAAGGTGAACAGCATCTGCGTCAAGCCCTCGCCGGCGGAAAAGGGGCAACGGTGTTTTTCAACCATCTTGGAAATCTTGTATTCACCATCAGTGGAATTGCTTTGACGGGACACGATATCACCATTGCGGGAAACCGCGTCTGGATTCCGTACCTGGAACACAAAATCCGGCATATTCATCAACGGTTGAATGTAAATCATGCGCTTGTCGGAGACAATCTTCCCAAAACGGCAGCAGGAGTTTTCAGGCGCAACGGCATTTTTGCAATATTTATCGATTTCTCCGTCACGCCAAAACATACGACGTGGATGCAATTTGGAGAAGCAGAGCTTGCCGTGAATCTCGGACCCGCGATCATTGCGCTCCGGAACGAGGCTCCGGTTATCTGCGTCAGCAGTTTCCGTACATCGGAAAATTCTCATCGCGTCATTTTTCACCCGCCGATAACGCAGGTGACCGGCACCGATATTCATCAAAAAGCAACAAATCTTCTCCGGCAAGCATTACAATTTCTGGAAACCGATTTAGCCGCGCATCCCGAACAATGGTGGCCCTGGAATTATGCCCCGCTTCGTCAGCAACCCGGAACACCGGATGTTTTATCCGACAAACCGAAATCCGGACACGATGGTCATCAATAACTTTATCAGAATAACTTTACCGGTCATTCCATGACGCGCGAAAACATATTCAGACTGTTTTCCGAAGTCATCCTGCTCCCGGCAACAATATTTCTGATTATCTTTCATGGCATCGTTGTTCGTTTGAACGAAAAAACAGCATATTCCTTTGGACGGCGGATTATCGTTCCCCTGTTCCGTATACGCCGAAAACGGATTATGGAGAATATGATTGGTTTTTTTGGAACCTCAAGCCCGAGAAACATCGAACAAACATCGAACATTCTCCTTGATCATATCAGCGATACGATCGTCGAATTAATTCGATTGCCATCGTATGCAGAAGGCATGCTCAAAACAAAAATCGACGTTGCCGGCATCGAGTATCTTCAAACCGCATTGAGCAACGGCAAAGGAGTTCTCTGCATCGGCAACCATATCAGCAACTGGTGGTATACCCGTGCATTGCTTTCGGAATTAGGATTTCCGGTAGCAAACGTTTCAAACAGAATTCCGGTTCGTGTTATCGAATACCATTTGAATGCTATCCGGCATCGATACCGTATCCGAACGACCTATGTCGGTGAAGGAGGACGAGAAGCAGCCGAAGAAGCGTTCCGGCATAATGAAGTGTTTTCAATCCTGTTCGATATATCTGTTCCCGGCAGACAATCGCACAGTGCCTGGATGAAATTCGGCAACGCGATGATGCTGGTGGATACCGGACCCGCAATGCTTGCACTCCGGAATCGTGTACCGATCATCTTATGTACCACACACCGCACCGATGCGCACCGGCATCAAATTGGTTTAGAACCTTTTCTGCCGAACTATCCTTCATCAGCAACAGAAGAAGATGCCGTGGCATTGACGCAGGAATGGATCAATCTTCTTGTCAAAGAGATCCACGAATATCCCGAACAATGGTGGCAATGGGGAAATATCGAATTGCGTACAAAATAAACGATTTTTTCCCTAAATCTTTGGTAGAGGATCGAGATCCGGAGATCCCCAATCCCAAGACCTCCCGTCTTGCTGAATTGCTTTTGTTCAGCATCTAATCCGGATTTGCTTAGATTAGATTCCGAATAGAATTCCCAAAGGGATCACTTTGTGACATTTCGGAAAGACGGGATTTTATAAATTGACCCACCACTAAATCTTACCGCTGTTTGACTTTGACAAAGTGTTTGCGTTCATTTAACCGAGACAGTTGTTTTGTCAACCGTTGGAGGATTTATGAAACGTATTTTCAAAAAACTCATCTTGCTCCTTCCGGTTCTTATCTTTCTTAATCATGGTGTAGTGCGCGCACAAGACGTTGCGACAATTCCGATAAGAGTTTCGGATGACGCCATCGATTTCCCAGGGGATAGTTTGTGGCTCTATCTTGCAAATACTCCAAACGGAACATGGGGCAGAGATAGTTTGAATTTCATTTATGAAGACACTTTTGCTTGGTATGATCTACCTTCGTTTCAAGCCAAATGGGTGTCATTCGCTTCTTATGCAAATTCAACATATACAGGAGGAATCGGATCGTTCGCCCAAGGACTTCAGCCGATGGACATTCGCGGAATCCCTTCCAATCCGGCTCAGGAGGATACGTTTGTAGTCTTTTGCACTAATGCTGACGGCTTTGCAGCTTCTGCAAATTTTACTCTCCGCTGGCCCGGGATGAAATATCTATCAGCCCGTTGCGATAGCATGTTCCTGCTGGATAAAACAGGCCAGTTGACTTCTGATGGAGTTCATCCTTTCGGCAAGATCAATATGTTCACTCAAGACTCTTTATTTATATTTCAACCATTGCAGGTATTTGCGAACTTTAAACTAATTATCTATAAGTATGGTGCCACTTTGGTTGATAGTTTGACCGGACTGCTTCTGACTGTCACTTCTGCGCCGGAAAGAAGCGATCGTATTCCATCTTCATTCAAACTACTGCAAAATTATCCCAATCCTTTTAATCCGGCCACGCAAATCAGTTACACGCTGGCAAGAGCAAGTACTGTTACACTAACGGTCTACGATATTCTTGGACGAGAAGTAACTACTCTTGTCAATGAAAAACAAGAACCGGGCAATCACTCAGTTTCCTGGAATGCTTCGACTGTTCCGAGCGGAGTATACTTTTACACGTTGCGCTCAGGCACCGAACATGACGTGAAGCGACTTGTTATTCTCCGATGAGAAATATTTCAACAACGGTTGGAGGATTTATGAAACACTTTTCTATCAATCACTTCTTTGTCCTTTCGTTCATCGTATTACTGAGTTCCAGTATTGCTCGGGCACAAGACAATACAACGATCTGGTTCAGGATATCGGATAATTTCTGGAGCGGCGACTCAGTAATACTCTATTGTGTTAACGACACAAGTGGAAGCATCAATCAAGATAGTCTCAATTTTTGCGTTCAGGAAATTATATATCCACCAAACCCTCCTTCGTTTGATGCTCGGTGGGTGGCATTTGCACCATACGTAAACACAATCTACAGATTCGGATTCATTCCGATGGATATCCGCGGTATTCCAACGAACCCGGCACAGAAAGATACTTTTGTCATCAAGATGCAAAACGGAGATACCAATGCAGCGCATGCCAATTTTATCCTGACATGGCCGGATTCAGGTTATCTGCACGATCGATGCGACAGCATGTTCATTGTCGAGCGAACCGGTTTACTCACAGACACTGCTGGAAAGCCAATCGATACCGTTGATATGTTCCGTCAACGATCTCTCACAATATTCCAGCCATTACAGACATTCCCGACATTCGTGCTCTGGATTTATAAATATGGTGTCCATCTCGTCGATGAAAGAACCATAAATTGTATTATAGATGACACAAGGGAACGATCGGGGTCTTTTCCCGCATCATTTCATCTTGAACAAAACTACCCCAATCCATTCAATCCCGAGACGAAGATTTCATTTTCCATTCCGAAACAGGAATTTGTCACGCTGAAGATTTTCGACGTGCTGGGCAGGGAAATGACAACACTCGTCAGCGAGAAAAAGAATGCCGGCGTGTACACACTTCCGTGGAACGCCGGACGGTTTGCCAGCGGAATCTATTTCTATGAACTACGGGCGGGAAATTTCCGGCAGGTGAAAGCAATGGCTGTACTGAAGTAGAATCTACATCTTCTCCGGTGCAGAGATTCCCAGAATGGAAAAACCATTGGCAAGAACCGTTTTCACAGCAACACAAAGCGCAATGCGGGCGGACGCAAGATTCGGATCTTCGGTGAGTACGCGGTGAACGTGATAAAATTTATGGAAACATCCGGAAACGTCGTGTAAATATTCCGCCAGGCGGTGCGGCTCGAATGTGAGCGCGCACGATTCCACCATATCGGGAAATTCCGTCAGCACTTTAATCAGCGATAATTCTTCCTGCTCGACCAGCAGATCGTCGTTCATCGAATCGGTATACCGGACGCCGATCTCCTCGGCATGCCGGATGATGCTCGCAATGCGCGCGTGCGCATACTGCAAATAATAGACCGGGTTTTGATCGGACTGTTCTTTCGCGAGACCAAGATCGAAATTCAAATGACTGCCGATGCCGCGCATCAGGAAAAAATACCGGACGACGTCGGGATTCGTTTCATCGATGAGCTCGTCGAGCGTGATGAAATTCGCTTTCCGTGTCGACATCTTCACCACTTCCCCGTTCTGCACGATCGTCACGAATTGATGAATCAGAACTTTCACCATCGACGGATCGTAACCGAGCGCTTTCAATCCGGCCAGCACATCGGGATACGTCGCAACATGGTCCGCTCCGAGCACATCGATGATGAGGTCGAACCCGCGGAGGATTTTTTCACGATGATAGGCAATATCTGGTAAACGGTAGGTCGGCTCGCCGGAACTTTTGACGATCACTTTATCTTTTTCACCGCCGAAGACAGTCGACCTGAACCAGATCGCTCCGTCCTGATCGTACGCAAGATCCCGTTTGCGGAACTCATCGATCACTTCCTGAACTTTTCCGGATTCGTACAACGTGTTTTCATTATAGAACACCTCGTGGACAATGCCGATGCGCCGCAGCGTTTTTTTGATGTCCTCAAAAATTTCCTGTTCGGCAGTTGAACGGCAAATGTCTGTCAGTTGATCGCCTTCCTGCAATCGTCCATGTTTTTCAAGTACACGCTGTGCAATATCTTTGATGTATTCGCCCTGATAATAATCTTCCGGAAACGAAATATCTTCGCCGAGCAATTCGAGATAGCGAAGGCGGACGGAATCGCCGAGCATGCGCATCTGTCGTCCGGCATTATTGAAATAATATTCGCGGGTGACATCATAGTTCGACCATTCAAGCAGTCGTGCAACGGTATCGCCGAAGACAGCGCCGCGGCCGTGGCCCACGGTCAGCGGACCGGTAGGGTTCGCGCTGACGAATTCCACCTGCGTTTTTTTCCGGTTCCCGAGATTGACACGCCCGAAATCTTTCGACCGGTGGATGATTTCGTGCAGTTGCTTGCGGTAAAATTTGTCGGTAAAATGAAAATTGATGAATCCCGGTCCGGCAATTTCAACACGATCGACAAGCGTGGGATCGAGCTGAAGACGGTCAACGATCTGCTGGGCAAATTGGCGCGGGTTGGTCTTGGCCGACTTGGCAACGACCATCGCGATGTTCGTCGTGAGATCGCCGTGGTCAGGGTTCCGGGGTTTCTCGAATGTCGTGGCGGGGACAGAATTCAGAGCAGGATTGATATCTGCAAGAGCATGAGTGACACGCTCACGTAAATATTGTTTCATTTCTTTGCCGCAGTTTTTCTTTTTCGAACAGGAGCTTTCGCAGCCGGTTCATCGGCAATCACCTCGATTTTTGCATCTCCCCAGAGCTTTTCGAGAGCATAATATTTCCGTGCATCCTTATGAAAGATGTGAACGACCACATCGACAAAATCGATCAGGACCCATTGCCGGCGCGATAATCCTTCCTGGTGCCAGGCACGGGCTCCGATCTTATCCGTTTCATCGGCAATATGGTCGGCGATAGCTTTCACCTGAACATCGGAATCAGCCGAGCAGACGATAAAAAAGTCGGCCATGTCGGTGACTTTTCGTAAATCCAGTAATGTAACATTCAGAGCTTTTTTAGCGAGCGCAAACTGCGCAATTTTTTTAGCAAGTGTTCGGGGAGTCAATGGATTTTGTTATGATTATTGTGAAATATGTAAGGTTCCGTAATCTTTCCCGATCACAACGGAAACATCGACAAAGTAATCGGGGTTTAATTGCTGAATGACATTCTTATCGGAAACGCCGAGCGCCGCCGCAACCTGCCGGGCAGAGTGCAAATCCCCAACCCGATCGATCACCAGCGTTTGCGGAATGTTCGACGTTTTATAATTTTTCATTTCGACGACATCGAATCCGTTTTTCCGGAGATACGTTGTAAGTTTTGCGGCAATGCCTTTTTCGCCGCAGCCGTTCAACAGGTCAAGTTGTATAACTTTCTGTGTTTTCGAAGCCGCCGCCGCATCATGGTTCTGCTGACTGCTTCGCGCGATAAATGCATACGAAAGATAGCCGACAATAATTATTAAAACGGCCACCACGGCAGTCAGGACGGTTGTCATCGTCTTTCGTGGTGATATCGTTTTCTTCGAATGATCCGGGCTCGCCGGTTGTTGATCCATAATTCGGGAAATAAAAAACCGAGTTAGCCTTCAGAGAAGACTAACTCGGCGAGAACGTTTAGTAATGCTTATTCAAAATACTCAACGGTAATTATTGATCTCCCCAATTACCGGAGAACGGAGACATTCCGTACCAAGGATTATACATTCCGTAATAATTCCCCGGAAGATGATTGTATTGAACTTTGATAGAAAAATTTTGCGACGGTTTATAATTCAATTCGGCACGGCTCAGGAAAAGACCGTTCAGCGCGCTCTGATATGGCGTCGACGCTCCGAGCGGCGTTCCCTGCAATGTCAGGTCGACCCGGACATTCAACGGATCGGAAATTTTATAGAACATGCTGTTGGTATACGATGCAATAGAAAGTCCGGTACCGCCGGCAGATATATAACTGTATGAAAGACTATTCTGCATGGAAAAATTTTCGGGATTGAAGAACCCCAATAAATTGCCGATTGTCGGAGCAGGATTAACGAGCGATTGAGAAGCACTCGGCTGATCCTCGAGTTCCGATTTCAATTGCGCGTGAATGCCTGCCGTACACAACAATGATACGGCGATCAACAGAACGAACGTTTTCATAGACGATCCTATCATATTCTTCATAATTATACAGAAAATCGGTTAGATTGTCAAACCGTCAATTGGGCTCACGGGAAGCAATAATCGAGCGGGCAAATTCAAGCTGGGTAGGATCGTTAATTCCCATAACTTCAATGGTATCAATGGCTTTCACAGCGGAAACGCGCCAATTATTTTTCCAAAACATTTCAAAAACATCGGTCAAATAATATTCACCCTGAACATTATTGGGTGATAGTTGCCGGAGACAATCGAACAGCTTCTGTTTATTAAACAGATAAATGCCGGAATTAATTTCCCGGATGCCAAGTTCTTTTTTCGATGCATCTTTGTGTTCGACGATTTTTTTGACACTGCCGTCTTCATTATGAATGATGCGTCCATAACCGGTCGGGTCATCGAAATCTGCTGTCAGAATAGTTGCGACCGCCTGGCTTGTCCGGTGGTAACCGATAAGCGCTTTCGCGGTTTTTTCCGTCAGCAGAGGGGCGTCGCCGGATAAGATCAGCACATCGCCTTCAAAATCCTTCAACACATCCGCTGTCTCGAGAACCGCGTGTCCTGTCCCGAGCTGTTGTGCCTGTTCGACGAATTCGACGGTGGGGATTTTTTCCGACAAGTAATCCATCACCATCTGTTTCTGCCAGCCGACGACAACCAATGTTCGTGCCGACTGAACCACGGCGGCAAGCTCAACGACATATTCCACCATCGGTTTCCCGTTGATCTCGTACATCACTTTTGCCATATCCGGATTGTTCATGCGTTTTCCTTTGCCGGCGGCAAGAATCACAACTGCTAACAGAGGCGGTTTTGAAGTATCAGTCATAACCAAAATCAAATTGTCAGAAGAAGATTATCGATGAGCCGTGTCGTACCGAACCGAACGGCAAGTGATACCAGGATCTGCATCCCGGAAACCAACGTTGTACATTCCCGCAATGTAACAGCATCGGCGATCGAAATATAATCAATGCGTGCAGATGGTTTACGTGAAATCATTTTGGACATTTCGGTGATGATGGCAGAGGATTTCCGCTCACCATGTTCGATCATTTCACGTGCACGACCGAGAGATTGAGAAAGCACGACACTGTCGGCACGGTCCGCTGATGAAAGATACACGTTTCTGGAACTCATTGCAAGTCCGTCCGGTTCCCGGACTATCGGAGCAACGATGATTTCAATATCAAAATTCAAATCTTTTACCATTTTTATAATAACCGCGACCTGCTGTGCATCTTTTTGTCCAAAAACAGCAATTTGCGGTTTAACGATGTTGAACAATTTTGCGACAATCGTCGTCACGCCGCGAAAATGTGTCGGGCGTGAAGCTCCTTCGAGCACGGCAGTTAATTCTTCGACATGAACATACGTGGAATAATTTCCGGGATACATATCCGGGGTTTCGGGAATAAAAAGAAAATCAGTGCCCGCAGATTCTCCAAGGCGTTTATCGCGTTCGAGGTCGCGCGGATATTTTGAAAAATCTTCGTTCGGTGCGAACTGTGCCGGATTGACAAAAATTGTCGTTACGACCATATCGGCATGCCGTTTGGCAAGACGGATCAAGCTTGAATGTCCTTCATGCAAAAAACCCATTGTCGGAACAACGCCGATTTTTTTCCCTTGTGCCTGCAGATTACGGGAAAGAGATTGCATTTCCGAAATCGTCGATATGACGGTCACTGGATATTCACCTTTGCATTAACCATGATTGAACGCCCCGGCGCAAGATAGCTATTCCACCATTGATAAGCTGTATTGAAAAGATTATCGATGGTTGCAGAGACGACAACTTTGTTTAAAAAAATCGTCGAACATCCCGTCGACAATATCGCGTGGTCGCCGAGGGTCATCGTTGCGGCACGATCGACATTCTGCTTGCTCACATATTCAAGCGACGACCAGACCGTAACCGGTGAGTTGAACGATGTTTCCCCTCGTGCACCGATATGCACAAGCGGTGTCATAGGAAGTTGTGTTGTCGTTCCGTCTTCTACCATCGGTTGAATCACACCAAAAAGCGAAAGGAGCAGATCACGTTCCAATCGGAATGTTGCATCTCCGCGAAACAATAATTTCGATGCATCGACATAGTCCAGGAAAATTTCTCCGTGATTGGCAATCACGATTGCCGTGTTGGACGATTTGGCGAATGAGCCGTTGACTTCAAGCGAAAGAATTCCGCTATTATACCAGAATGTTCCGCCGAACTGCACCGGTTTTCGTTCCGGACGGATATCAAGTTCGCGGATCAAATATGGATTTTGTTTGATATATTCGCTGTATGTTTCGAGCGTCATTTCGGGCCGCAGCCACAAACTGAATACGCGATCGTGATCGAATTCCCATTTCACTTCTCCGAACGGAGCGATGACCATGCGATCCTCACCGTTGCTTCCTGTGCCATCGTCGTACTTACCACCCAGTTCCAATGAAATACGGTCGACGAGCTGCCATTTTCCCCCGACGGAAAGATTGATAAGCCGCGGAGACTGGACTGCACTATTATAGTCAAGCGATGAACCAATGTAAGAAAAATGCGTCAGAACCTGAACACTATCAATATTTGTTTTATAGGAAGCTTCAACAGATGGAGAAACTGCCGAAGCGCCGGAGTCCACACCAAGCCGATGATCGGTCAATGATCGAATATCGGCGGAAAAATTCAGATCAAGTGCATTCGATTCACGATTGACCGTACCGAATCCGATATTCATCGATACGTCGTTGCTCGTCCGGTCAACAGTCGTATCCACAAATCCAAAAAGACCATACGAATCGTGCTCAACGCGCATTCCGCCCGTCACACGAAACATATTCAGAACGGTATTATCGGTAGGAATGAGACTGTGGCCGTGGACTTCAGCATCGACGGATGATCCCGATGCATGATCGGTATGCCCTTGCGTCGTATTGAAACCGGCATTACCGTAAACACCCCATAACTTTTCATTGTAGTCGACAAATCCCCGAACATTCCCGGTCGTGAAACTGCCGAGCGACGCTTCTCCGGAAACATGAAGCGGAACAAGCGGTTCCTCATACCGCGGCAAAGCTCCGACCGGAAGCGGTATGGCGGGACGTTCATTCAGCAATGATGTATCCGGCGGCGGTGCATCATAAATATTGACATCGTAAATTTCTCCTTTGCGCGCGAACGGGAGCGTGATGGCTTTTTTCCCGACAATCGTAATCTCGGGAATTTCCAGTTTCGGCATGCCGGCTGTATCTTTCACGGCAGATTGCTCCTGAGCAAAACATGGAATTGTAAGCATCACCATCAGTATGAAAGCAAACATTCGTTTCATCGGCGTAATTTCTTTAAACGTTGTTGTGCTTCATTTTTCAAAATCGGATCGACTGCCGTGGCAACAAGCTTTTCATAGGACGCGCGTGCCTGCTTGCGGTCATGTAATTTCTCATACGATTCACCCAATCCCATCCGTGCACGATCGATCATCAACGGATAGTCGGTATATTGCCGGATAACATCATTATACGCCTGCAAGGCATCGGGATATTTTTTCATCAAGAGAAAATTGTCGGCGATCATGTTTAATGCCTCGGCAGCAATGTCATCACTGCGGCGATTCACCACGACCGACAGCGAATCGACGGCCGCGCGGTAATCCTTTTGCGACGAATTGATTTGTGCGATCTGCAAACGGCCACGATCGGCAAAGACATCGTTCGGAAAATTCTGAATGATGATTTGAAAACGTTCGCGCGCCGACTGTTTATCACCGCTGTTGGAACGTGCGACAGCATCGTAATATTGCGCTTCAGAACGGAGCGGGGATTCGGGATACGAATGATCGAACGGATCGAGAACACCGACGGCGTCTTTATCCTGATGCATTTTAATATCGGCAATGCCGAGTGCCAGCGTTGCCGCCGGGGCCACCTCGGTTTCCGGAAAATCTTTCACCACCTGTTTATAAAATGAAATCGCGCGCGGCAGATTGTTTTCCAGTTCAAACGTTCTGCCGAGCTGATGAAGTGCTTTTGCCTGAACGGGCCGGCTTGGATTTGCCGACAGAACGTGCTGATATTCCTGAATTGCTCCGCCGAAATCTCCCTGACCGAATAGTATGTCACCTTTTCGCAATTGCAATTCTTCGGTCGGCGTTTGAATCGACCGGTTCTTCAAAAGTGTGTCAATTTCAGCTAATGCCCCGGCGGGTTTTCCTTCTCTTTCATACGCAAACTGCAAGCCGTTCAACGCATCGGGTACAAGCAGACTTTGCGGAAAGCTCTTGATCATACCTTGATAATACGCGGAAGCGCTGTCGTATTGTTTCAGATTATAAAACGAGTCACCCATGTTCAGCAAAACCCGCTGCATCAATTGGCTGTCCGGATATTTTTGCATGAGCATCCGGAATTCGGTAATTGCCACCGGATATTCTTCCAGAGAAAAATATTCCCATCCGATATTGAACTGAACGACCTCATCATACATCGATGAGGGAAATTTCGTCAGGAAATTCCTAAGTTCCTGGATACCGCGGTCGGATTCGCCGCGTTGAATATACGACATGGCAACCTGAAAAGCGGCGTATTCGATCGTTCTGCTATCCGTCCGTTCCGAAGCCAGCGCCGCGTACATCGAATCGGCTTTTTCATACCGGCCCATGAAGAAGTAACAATCCGCGCACCGCAACGAAGCATCGAGAATATTCTTGCTGTCGGGATAATCTTTGGAAAACCGTTCAAACGCATTTGCCGCTTGCGAAAATTTTTTCTGTTCGAACATCGACCATGCGAGACCGTAAGCGGCATCGGATCGCTTCGGATTCAACGGAAACAGTCGGAGTGCATCGTTGTACGCTCGTTCTGCTTCATCGAAACGGTAATCCTGATATAACGCTTCTGCTTTCCAGACATATCCTTCGGCGGCATGTGAATCTTTGGGAAACCGGTCCAAAAAACTCCCGAATATTTGCGCGCTGGTCTTGAACCTGCCGAGGTGATACAGGCAAACTCCTTCCTGAAATAATGACGGGGCAAGAAGATCGCCGGAACTGCCGAGCCGCCGAACCTGACTGAAAGCGAATTGTGCATTGGAAAAATCGCTCAACGCAACATTTGCTTCTCCCAGCATACGGTACGATTGCGGTTGCCGGCTGCTTCCCGGAAACATCCGTGCAGAAAGTTCAAAATACCGCCGCGCGTCGCGGTAATGCTTTTCACGATATTTTTCCATCCCTAACTGGAAATATGCCTGTTCGGCATACGAATCGTACGGCGATCGTTCCGTCAATGAATCGAACCGGACTTCAGCATCGTTCGGCAAATTCTGCAGAAGAGCCAGCACACCGCTTTCATACAATGACACGAACGCCAACGAATCATTCCCGGCGCCAAGCGAATCGAATACCTGCCGCGCCCCGGTATAATCGTATCTTTTCAACCGCGCCCATCCGATATTGAATTGCGCTTTTTTCGCAAAACGACTGTCGGAAAATTGTTTCAGAAAATCTTCGTACTCGATCTGGGCATTGTCGTACCGTGCAAGCCGCATATCCGATTCTGCACGAAGAAGAGAATATTCTTCCACGGTTCGATTCGACGGCACTGTTCCCTGCAGTAACGCACGCGCACGCTCTGCATCCCCTGTCCGCAACAAAAGCGATGCAAGCCGGATCCGGACTTCGGAAAGAAGATTGCTTTGGGGAAATTCTACGAGAAATTTTTCAAGAAGTTGAATTGCTTCCCGATATGCCGCACGCCGTTCGAGCGACAAAGCCCATCCCATCAACGCGATATCGCGATAATTCGATTCCGGAGAATTCTCGTATGCAGACCGCAGATCCGTTTCGGCAAATTGCCAGTCCCCGCGGTCCAGATGTTCCATTGCCCGCCAGAAATATGCAGCGCCGATTTTACTGTGGTGTGGATACAGGGTGACGAATGCATCGAGCGCTGCCCGCGATTCCGCCAGCCGGCGTGTTTGAAATGCACTTACTCCCCTCACGAACAGAGCGGAAGAACGCTGTGCATCGTTCGGATATTTGTCCAAAAAAATCGCCGACCATTGAAAGGCATCTTCGTACTCCTGATCTTCGAACGAACTTTCCATCAGAATATATATTCCGTCGCGTATTTCTCCGACGGTATGAAGATGTGTAAGAGCGGAAAGTAGTTCCTGGCGGGCAACATGATAACTGCCGATCGATATCCATTGATCGGCGCGAGGAAGATCGTCCGGGAACGGAGATCGGTTAACGGAAGGAACCTGTGCAGCGGCAAATGCCGCTAACCCGGCAACGAGAAATGCCGTGCATGACAGTATCCGCAATATTCGTGCTAACGGCTGGAGCAATTCGCGATCACTCCGGGACGATATCGATAATCACCGTACGGTTATAGAACCGTTCCTCGGGTAAACGGTTTTCGAACGGCGCCCGGCGGACATCTTCACCAAAACCGTACGTATCGAATTTCACATGAGATTTTCCGGCTTTGGCAAGTTCGCGCTGCAAAACCGCCATTGTCTGTTGTGCGCGATCGCGTGAAAGATTGAGATTATGGCTTTCTTCACCGACAATATCGGTATGACCGTGAATGATGACGGAATTGCCGTCCGCAATCAGCGGTGCAACCGTTTCGGTCAGAAATCGTTCGTACGTCGCGACCGTTTTCGATTGATCGAATTCGAACAAAATACTGAAACGGTAACCGGGTGCTTCTTCCGGCTCGTTCGATTTCATCAAATGAAACGATTGTTCTTTCGTCACCATATCGCCGTTTTTCGTCTGGGCTTCCATCGTAATCGTGTATGTTCCCTGTTGAGAATTGGCGAGAATCGATTTTCCGGAAATGCGTTCCTGGTCGGATGTGAACGGTCCGAACCGTCGTGTCGTTCCCTGATCGTCTTTCACAACAACCGACCATGATGCAAACTGGTTTTGGGCATCGGGAACATTCAACAGTATATCGCTTTCCAGAGGATCTTCCTGAAGCGAAACGATTTGCACCGGTTCAAGGAGTCCGGTCGTTGAACTGGAAATTTCAACGCGACGATCTTCCGGTTTGACAAGTTCAACTTCTCTCGTTCCGCCGGGCTGGTACGACGGCACCGGAGGTTGTGTTGCACCCCGCGTTAGAATACGGCTTCCATCAATGCCAAACACATTAACAAGATATTGTTTTACTGCGTCCGCGAGCGCCTGCCCGTTTGAAGAACCTTCACCGGAAGAACCGAGTAGCGTTACCGAAGCAGCGGAAGAGCGGCGAAGCCGATCGCCCAGAATGTTCAAAATGTTATGATAGGTGATCATCTGCCGTCGTGAACGTCCCGTCAAATCTTTCGGCTCAGGATGCAATAACTGATCTTCCTTAAATGCATCCGCTTGTTCTTTCGTCAGCACGACATAGCGGGAGGGAATATTGTTCGATCCCTCATCAAAAAAGATAAAATTTCTGATCGGGAATGTTTCCTTGACGGTACGTTCGTTGGGAATCACACGAGGCGCACGCGCTGAAAATTGCGCTCGTTCTTCCGCTTCGTTTGTGCCGAATGATTTCCCGGCAAGTAATATTGCCACGCCGGCACGGATGGTCGACAACGACCAGGATTCTTCCGACCTCGGCCCTTCCCCGACAAGTCCTGCAATAAACGGTGCGATATGAATTTGAAGATTATTCGTCGGCGGTGTGACGGAGAATTCATATCCGGCACCTAATTGCAGTCCGAACACTGCCCCGTGAATGCCGCTCCAATCGCCGCTTGTTTGCGGCGTGGTTGTTGAAACGTACGTAAACGATTGAGCAATATTAAATGCCAAACGCGGTCCGCCGAAAAAATATAATCCGAAATCAAACGGAGAATACCGAACACTCGGCTCAAGACTCAGGTAGTTCATAGATGTCGAGAGCGCTGCTTTGGGGATGTCATCGAATGAACCGCCGCGGCCGTCGAATCCGAAGGCAAGCATGCCGCCCCAGATCGCGTTGGGCCGGTATTCAATCATCGGCGCGAAAAATGTTCCGCTTCCCGATCCGCCGGTAAATGTCTCGCCGGACGGCGTCGTTGTCGATGCATTCGGATGCTGTATGGACGTACTGTAAAAATTAAAATTCGGTCCTACCGCACCGCCGTACCACCACACCGGTTGCCCGGAAGACGATTGGGCATTCAATGGAATTTGCATTACAAAAAACAGAGCTATACCAAGAAAATATATTCGAAGACATGTTCGGAAAATATGCATTGTATTTCTTATTCCTTTCTTCAGAAATTACTCAAGTTTAAAATTAAATGTGACACTGCCGACCTGCGACTTCTGGTCAATCTGCGGAGGCAGAGGATCGAATCTCCATGTCCGCAGTGCGGATATCGCTGCACCTTCAAGTCGTTCATCCGACTTTCGAGACGGCATAATCGCATCGACCGATCCATCCGGCAAAACGGAAAACTGGAGCGTCACCGCCATTTGTTTATCGGTACCTTCAGGATATTTGGGAAGTTTGCCGCTGAGCAGTCGACGTGACCCGGTTCCGCCCCAATCGATCGAATATCCTTGACCAGCACCAATACCGCCGCCACTTCCACCGCCCGCTCCGCCGCCCGAACCGGGACCGGATCCCCTCCGGACCCATCGTGTCGGCAAATTATCGGCAAGAAGCGGTTTGACTGTGCGTTTCTTTTTAGTTGTGGTCGGTTTCGGTTCTTCTTTTTTGGGAACAGGAATGGCGTTTTCAATTTCATCATAGACATGAATTTGCAGTAATGTAAATTGCGGTTCGGCTGCCGTTTCCGCATCGTGTTCCTGCTGTGTGCTACCCTGCGGTCCGAATTGGATCGCATCGTCTTCGGCACCTTCACCGCCGCCGCCGCCGCTACTGCCGAATTTCATTTCCTCTTCAGCAACAAGCGCCGCGTGCTGATGTATGTGATAGATCAATCCAAAAAATATTGTGCCGTGAAGAACAAGACTGACGATAATAGCGATAAGTCGAATTCTGCCAAATTCTTTATCGGCAAAATACGATCGTCTCACTGCACCTGATTCCTTCCTTGTTCAACCACACGACACATAGACATATGTACAAAGCGCAACACTCTTTTGTTGTTGCGACACCCGCTCAGGATGTTGATCATAAAATTTTTTTTCCGAAAACCGACTGTACCAGTTCTACGGCAAATTCCGACGATTGGTTGCGGTTATCGAGAATCGGATTGACTTCGACGAGTTCAAGCGATGTCACACGTTTCGAATCGGCAAGCATCTCCATAATGAGGTGCGCTTCGCGATAATCGAGCCCGCCTTTCACGGGCGTGCCGACACCGGGGGCATATACCGGATCGACGCTATCGAGATCGAAACTGACATGGACGTAATCGACATTCGAAATAAATTGCTGCAAAACTTTTTTCATCACCTTGTGAACGCCATACCTGTCGATTTCTTCCATCGTAAACACACCGACACCGAGTTTGATTAATTGCTCGCGTTCCTGCCGGTCGAGATTCCGCAATCCGATAATGGCAACATTTTCCGGATCCACTTTGCGGAAGTTGCCGCACACGGAACGCAGCGATCGCGGACCGATACCGCAGCAAACCGCAAGCGGCATTCCGTGAATATTGCCGGACGGAGAACTGTCCGGCGTATTAAAATCGCCATGGGCGTCGATCCAGATGACGCCGACTTTCTTTTTCCGCTTCCTCGCGTGGGCAGAAATACCGCTGATCGTACCGATCGCAATCGAATGATCGCCGCCGAGCACCAGCGGAAAATGTCCGCGCTGCATGATTTTCCGGACTTTATTTCCCAGAACGGTAACGGCACGTGTAATTTCCGGCAGATATTTTGCATGCGGGTCTTTGATACGCTGTTCTTCCTGCGTCTTGATGGAAAGATTTCCCTCATCGATAATTGTATATCCGAGATCATGGAGACGCTCTCCAATACCGGCAATGCGAATCGAAGAAGGACCCATATCGACACCGCGACGGCCCGCGCCTAAATCCATCGGCATCCCTATAATATGGATTGTCATATCCTGAGGCAAGTTAAAAATAATTTATGTATGAAATCGATTATACCTGCATATACGAAAGCAATTTCGCCACGGTTTCTTTCATATCTTTCCGATGAACGACAAGATCGACGAAACCGTGTTCGAGCTGAAATTCCGAACGCTGGAATCCCGGCGGCAAATCTTTACCGATCGTTTGTTTGATCACGCGTGGACCGGCAAAACCGATCAGCGCACCCGGTTCAGCGATATGGATGTCGCCCAGCATGGCGAAACTTGCGGTCACACCGCCGGTCGTCGGATCGGTCAGGACGGAAATATACGGAATTCCTGCATCGGAAAGTTGAGCAATCCTCGCGCTCGTTTTTGCCAGTTGCATCAACGAAAGAGCGCCCTCCATCATGCGCGCACCGCCGCTCGATGAGACAATAATCATAGGTATTTTTGATTTTATTGCTTTGGCGATTGCACGGGAAACTTTTTCCCCCACAACCGAACCCATACTGCCGCCGATAAATCCGAAATCCATTACGCCGACAACGCTCGGTATGCCGTTGATCTTGCCGGTACCGGTACGCACCGCATCGTTGAGTCCTGTTTTCCGGATCGTGTCCTTTACCCGGTCACGATACGCCTTGGTATCGGTAAAACTCAACGGATCCACCGAACGCATTTTGCGATCGAGTTCACGGAATGTCCCCTCGTCCGTCAAGAGCGCGATATATTCCTTACTGCCGATGCGGAAATGATAATTACACTTGACACAGGTATACATTTGCTGTTCAAGCTGCTTGCGATGGATAATTTCTCCGCACCCGTCGCATTTTGTCCACATGCCATCGGGTGCGTCTTTCCGCTGAACGGAAGTTTCAATGCTTGCCTTCGAACGCCGGAACCATGCCATTACGACTCCACTGAAAATTGTTGAGGTTTGGCTGTCGTATAAAATTCTTTGATGTACATCGGCTCAAGAGTGTTCGGATTATCACGATCGTCATGCCGCAATTTCAAAACTCCACACAGTGCAACATCGATAGCGCTACAGGATTGCAGGCTCTTGTCGGGCAACATAATCCGGAGATCGTTATTCAATTCATGTTGAGAATAATATTGATAAAATTTATTCGCTCCATCGCCGACAAGAAGAATCCGGCGATGGCCGGACAGGATTGACATCGCTTCCACGCACCGGACAGCTTGCGACGGAAGCAATTGTTCGACATTCTGTTCATGCCGCCGAAAAATTGCAGTATACACTTCATCACGCCGGGCATCGATCATCGGAACGATCACATCATCCGGTTCTGCAACACCCTTCCGCACGGATTGTAGCGCCAGCGCTTCAAGAGTCGGCACACCGACCAACGGTTTATCGGCGGCAAAAGCAAGTCCTTTTGCAACGCTCAAACCGATTCGCAAACCGGTAAACGACCCGGGACCGATAGAAATCGCTAAGCCGTCAATTGACGAAAGAGCCAGCCCGGCAGATTTCAAACAATCATCCACACATTCCATCAGTTTTTCCGAATGCGCTTGCGGAATTTCATACCGGCGTTCGGCAAGCACGACATCGTCGTCGACAAGAGCAACGGCGCAAACGGCCGTCGCAGTTTCTATTCCCAACACCATCATGCCGGAATCTCCTGGTGATGCTCAATGATAATTTCACGCATATTTTCTTCAGTTCCTAATTGAAAACGGACATCAAACCGAACCGGCGGTAAAAGCTTCTCGACCCGGTCTGCCCATTCGATAAGACAAATATAGGAACCGAACAGGTAATCTTCAAATCCGATGTCGCGCAATTCTTTTTCGGATTGCAGGCGATAGCAATCAACATGACAAATTTTGACACCGCCGGCATCGTATTCATTGATAATAGTAAACGTCGGACTGGCAACATGTTCACGCACTCCCAGCCCGCGGCAAACTCCTTTGATAAAATGCGTCTTTCCGGTTCCGAGGTCTCCGAAGAGAGCGACGATAGTTCCCGCCGATAGCGTGCCCGAAAAATTTTCCCCGAGCGCAATCGTTTCTTCCACCGAACGGGTATGATAGGAATGCGCCACGGCAATTTATTGTTTCGGTTTCAGCTTGATGACGGGTAAGATCATTTCTTCCATCGAGATTCCACCGTGTTGAAAGCTGTCGCGATACTGATTGAGATATTTGTGATAATCGGTGGGATACACAAAATAATAATCTTCTTTTGCTATCAGGTAATTAATCGTGACGCTTCGTTTCGGCAATCGAAAATCGGACGGATTTTTTACGAATATCGCATGCCGTTCGTCTGCTTTTAAATTTCGTCCGTATTTATACCGGAGATTGGTCGATGCGTCCCGGTCACCGATAACTTTCGTGCCGTGCAAACACCGGATACTGCCGTGATCGGTGGTCAGGATGATCGTAACGTTCTTTTGCCGCGACAACGTTCGCAGCATGGAAAACAACGACGAGTGATTGAACCACGATGCCGTGAGCGAGCGGTACGCCGCCTCATCCGGGGCAATTTCTTTCAGCAATTGAGAGTCGCTTCTGCCGTGGGCAAGCATATCGACAAAATTTACGACAATCGATGTCAGCCGGTTTTTTGTATACGACAAAATATTGTTTTCAATACTCTTCCCGAACTCCGCATCGAGGATCTTCACATATTTCGAATCCGGTTTCAGTTGAATTTTTCGGCGCTCGAGCAAGTTATCCAAAAATTGATGTTCATACCGGTTGCGGCTGTTGTCGTCATCTTCCCACTCTTCCCAGATTTCGGGAAACCGAATTTCCGTTTCATCGGGCCAAGTTCCGCTGAAGATAGAATTTCGCGAATACGGCGTTGCGGTCGGAAGAATGGAATAATAATAATCCCTGGTGATATCGTAATACTCCCGTAAGATCGTTTCCATACCCATCCACTGGTCGAGCCGGAGACAATCGATCACAAAAAAGAATACCGAACGATTCGTATCGCGCAGTTCGGGAAGAAGATACCGTTCGGCAACATCTTTGGAAAGGGTCGGACGATTATTTTGTTCCAGCCAATGCCGGTAATTTCGTTCTATGAATTTCGAAAATTCAACATTACATTCCTTGATCTGATCGTTCAGCATTTCTTTCAAGCCGAGCTCAGGGTGCTGATCCAATTCTAACGACCGGTCGACCAGCTTCGTATACAATTCCACCCAGTCTGATGCCGACAGAGAATTATGCAATGCAAGTGAAATCTCTCCGAATTCTTTCGTGTAGTCCCGTGAAACATGTTCGCCGGCAATTTTCTTCCCTTCTAAAAATTTCTTACAGGCAAGGAGTACCTGACTCGGATTCACCGGCTTGGTAAGGTAATCACTGATTTTAACGCCGATGGCTTCTTCCATCAGGCCTTCGTCTTCGTTTTTCGTGATCATGACAACGGGAAGTTCCGGACGCAGATCTTTAATCTTCGACAGGGTAGCAAGGCCGCCCATACCGGCCATCATTTCATCTAAAAAAACAAGATCGTACGGGTGAGATTTCACCAGGTCGATCGCATCTTCTCCGTTGGTTGCTGTTCCGACCGTATATCCTTTTTCCGACAGGAGCATAATGTGCGATCGCAGCAGTTCAATTTCATCATCGACCCAAAGAATGTTTCCTTTTGTTCCGGTTGCAGTTTCCATAGAATCCTTCGTATAAAATAACTATTTCATTGCCGAGAGTCAACGCACGACATCCGGCGTTAATTCGTACCGTACAAAATCAGAATGATCTAAATTGAGATATGAACATTTACTCCGGCTTCATTCGATGTGGTGCCGTAGATCAGCGAACCGCTGGCATCGGGAGCCGTTTTGGAATATTTATAATAGATCGAAGCCGTGACGCGTGTGCTGAGGACATATCGGATTTGCGGTTCCATGTTGGTTTGTGTGCTTCCATCAAGAGGTGAACCATCCTGATTGGATGAAAGGAGCGTCGGGTCATACTCGGTGCGGGCGTTCTTTGTCAGCGAGAACGTAAATGTGAAGTCAACATCGTTCGAAAGATTTAATCCGAACAACGGGAACGAAAATCCTTTGCGCGAGTAGGTCAACGACAGCGATATTTCCTGTGAAAACGTTTCCACAATATTTGCGGGTAACGCTGCTAAATTCAAATCATAATTCGTCGAAGTATTGTACCGGAACGTACCGGACATGGTACCTTTCAAAAAATCTTTAAACGAGGCGGTGATGCCGGCAAGCGGAGAAAATGCATAGCTTACCTGTTCGGTATTCGTTTGTTCGCCGTTCCCGGGATAGGTCTGGTAATCACGACGGAAGGAAGAAGTATAACTATGTTCGAGCGACAAACGATCGACGAAGCCGCTGATACCGAGAATTTTTTCAATGCCATCCCACCGCAATGTCCAATTGGCACGGGGCATATATTGTCCGAACACATCTAAAATCGGAAGCGCTTCCAGTCCTTTTTCAAACGATTGCGCCAGTGCGGCATTCACCTGGGCATCCGGTACGTTGAGTCTCGCCTCGTCAAACTTTTTCCCCACATCTTCCAGGTTGCTCTTAAACACTTTAAAAAATAACACGGGTGGCAGCGATAAGAATGACCGTTCAATACTTCCGGTGGTTTGAGGTTCGCTCGTTGGCGGTAAGGCAAAACCGAGAGAATCCGTTTGGACGCTTGTTGTTTTGCTAAACTGCCAACCGACTTTCCAGTTAATTTCAAGAGATGCTCCGGTCCACAACGGTCTCGTGGTCCGCAACGAAAGCGTATTGGACTCACCAAATTGATCTGTAAAAAGTCCATTGGGAGCCCGACGACCCGGGATCGTCGTCCATCCTAAAAATGGAAAACTGGACGACGGTGAAAATTTCAATGTACCGCTCGGATCGGAAATCAGTCCGAGCTGGTATAACCGTGAAGGACCGTTTTGATCCAGCGAGCCCTGAAACGGTGATCGACCCCAAAAATTCTGAAAGCCGGTTGCCCCGATAACGCCGGCGTTTCCCGATCGATTCGTTTGCGTAAACGAGATATTGATGGTTTCATAATCGAGAAACGGTATCTTAATGAGCACGCGCGCAAGCGATTTCAATTGAGGAAGTAAATCCGCTAATCCCTTCCCGGGGCTTTTTTTGCCACTTTGTGTCGTATCGGGAAGTATTTTTCCCGTACTGTCCGTTATTTTTTTCGGCGGCGGGATATTGGGTTGTTGGGTCGAAGGCATATCATTCGATTCGAACAACGGATCAATGAGTGATTTCAGGCGAAAAGCAAAGCCCATACTGATATTATTATCCCAGCCAGCACTTTTTCCTAAATCACCATTTTGAAATGTATTTTGCCAATTATAATTTACCGCGTAGGATGGCCCGTTCATATCAAGATATTTAGGAATATCAAATATATTCGGAATCTTGGGTTTCATATTCAACGAAACGCGCTGACTGTAACTGCCATCCTGGCCGCCAAAAAATAAGTTCTTCACAAGCTGGCTAAAACTGCGGCCGCGAAGACTGTCATCATCCAACGGCAATAAATTACGGCTGATGGACAACCCATAATCTCCGGAAAGATTCAACAATCCGCCTTCGGTGAGTTTCCATCCGAATCCAATCGATTTTTGAGCAGTAAAGTTACGACTGTCTTGCGGGTCGATGCCGACTCCCTGTGAAAGCTGGTATGTACGCGAACGCTGTCCGCCCGCGCGGCCCGAGAAATTTTGAATCGGAGAAAAATACAATTTCCAATCCTTAAAATCGTCCAGCAGAAAAATACCTCGAAATAAATTCGAGAATGGCTGGACATAGTAATCCGACGGCAAGCTGACACTATAATTGATCCCCAGGTTCCATGCCCAGCTGTACCGTTCTGCGATCGTCGGATCGCGATCCCGTTCATTATTGTACGTGAATGAAAACGTCAGTTTGCTGAACGTGTCGCGAATATACCACACTTGTGTCGGAAACGCTATGCGGAAATTGGAAAGCGAATAAGAATTTTGAACGTGCAACGTCTGCGATTGGGTTACAACCGAATCCGCTGCCGCTGCAATTTGCTTTGCCGTTGCTCCCGAATCCTTTGCGACACGGTCCGAGGCAAGGGCAGCCGCTTCCGTCACGACAACATCTGAATTCGGCATATACTTCGGTTTCACGATCTGTTCCGAATGAGAATACGCGACCGGGATAGAAGTTCCCTGCCATTCGGGCGGGAAAAATTTATCGAGCGAGGCGCTGGTATTGATCGACCAGTTAATATTTGATGCATAACTTCCAAAGCGTTGATCGAGAGCGTGAAAATACGGATCGGTATTGGAATAATTCATCGCCACGGAAGCGAAATCCGCAAGCTTGATTTGTGTATCAAAATGATACGCAAGTCCGTTCGAATTATCCACCCCGACAAGCCGGAGTTCATTGACCCATACCTGGCCGAACAGGCCGGTAGACTTTCCCGTATTCGTTACACCGATCGAAATTTGCCGCACAGCACGAAGATCGGGATTTCCCCTAACGGCATACAAAGAACCTGGCGGACCATTCGCCACCGGTCGCGTGACAAATTGATTGGCGGAATCCCGGGCCGATTTCATCGCCGTCACCTGTGAAAAGTCAACAGAGATATTGTTCATTGCTGCATCCCAGCCCTGATGAATTGGTTCCCGATATTCGTAATAATTGAGCGAATCCGTTCCAAAACGCATGAACAATTCCGCATCATGTACATTCGGAGAAATATATGTCATGGTCGGATCGCCGTGAACAAACATCTTCATCGTTTTGTAATTAAATAAATCGAGCGGGCGCACGTCGAAAAATTTGACTGCCTGCCGGGATGAATCCAGTCCAAGCCCGTTCAACTCCAATGACAACGATTGTTCGTTGCCGGCGATAACCTGGCTCGGATCGGTACGGTCCAATTCCCGAACAATTCCCATTTGATTCCATTGTGCGGCATAGTCGGGATTGTCTTCAATATTCACCACCGATATTTTCATCAGAGTGTCATTGGGGATTTGTTGGATCCATTGATTGCCGATAATATCCATTTCGGCAATACGAAGTTTAACCGGACCAGAAAATCCGGACATCCACAAGCGAATATATTGAACATTCTGCAGTATGGATTGAATCGATTGATCCCCGGGTAATAAACGCGACGCTTGTAATAACGGAATCTGATATTGATACCATCCGTTTTGGCCGCCGATATGAAGAGGATTATTCAGTGTATCTAATCTCAGATCATACTCTGCATACTCATCGACGGCATCCAGCACTCCGTTTGCATTAAGGTCTTCCGTGTTCGGCAACAGTCCTGCCGGATCCGGTTTGTTATTTTCCGTCCCGTTGAAATTGACTAAATCCGATCCGTTGCCGTATGGCTGGTAATCGTCACCGGAAGGATCGTTTCTATTGACATCGGGATCGCCGGCGTTCGCATCAAGAAAAGATCGAAATGTCGTCTGTTCTTGCGCATCGTTCATCATATCCAGACCGACATCTTCACCATCATTCAAAACGCCGTTTGGATTTCCGTTCACTTTATCTTCAGAATATAAAGTACCCGACGGAAAGGGAATCACCGCTTCACTCACTCTGCCGAGATCGATATAGAGTCTTCCCGATGAAAGATCCGTGTTATCGGTCGGTACTGCTTTTATCCACAACTGGATGGCGGTAATATTTTGATCGAGAAGAGCCCCCGCACTTGCACCGATATACCGCATGATACCGTTCCAATTTTTCTTTCGTAAAAGCGGATCATCATATTTGCCGGTATTGGTATTGGTGCTGATTTTTTGCCGGTGCAGTGTCGAATCCAGATTCGGTGAAAAGTTATAGACGCCGCGACGGTTTGGATCGTAGTCAAGATTCAACACGGTGACCTGATTTTGTCCTGCCCGCGTTTGACGGAGCGGCCAAATTTGTTGTGTAGTGACATCGCTTGGAAGCACGTTGTACCAATTGAGTCGGGCTTTCGTCCAATTGCGCGACGAATCGGCAAACGGTTCGGAAAGTGTCGTATCGATCGGCGCGCTCGCCGGCGTCCAGCCGACGTACGAGACCGGCAGCGGTATCGTGCGAAGTGCTCCCTCAAAATCATCGACATAAGCAACGCTCTGGTTTTGGTCACCCGGAATCGAACTCGTCATGGTATTGGCATTCGGCATCATGTATGCCGCTTCGCCGTTGATTCTCACCGAAGACATTTCTTTCGATTTCAGGTTGGGCAACAAATCGATAACGTCCGTCAGGAAAGGCAAGTTAAAACCGGTCGATAAATCGGTGCCCATAATCGTATTGTTCGTGGGTTCTTCATCCAAACGAACTTTGGTGCTGAGTGTTGCCTGGTTCAGGTTCATGATCGTAAAGCCGAGATTGGTATTGGGGAAAAGGTTCAATTCGGCACGGGCACCTGATAATGTTTTGGATGCTATTTCAAAAAGATCGTTCTGTTCATATTTCACCTGAACATTAGCGCCGGGCACAAGAGCGGCCGGATTTCGGATCACAACTTCCCCGACGATGTAATCGACGGTATAATCAACGTTGGGAGTCATCGGCACACCGTTAAACAATACCTGAACGCTTCCTTCGACGATATTGAATCCCAATTCAAACCGGCTGGACTGCGCTCCGGATGCCGTGACATTCAAATAATAAATATTTTGAATCGAGGTTGTTGCCCCAGCTGAGGTTGTATCATATATATCACCGAACAACAGCGAATCCGGAAATTGCGGCGGCTGTGGCTGGGCTGCAAAAAAATTGATAAACCCCTGATCGAAGGGGCGCAATGTCGGAAAGATAATTTCTCCGTTCGAAACATCGATAGTCGATCCCGGGATGAAATCAAATTGGTTATCCGGATTGGGCTGGTTATTTGCATCATACCGATCCAAACCCAAGACATTCAACAAAGCATGCCCAAGAATATTATTGACGTCGGCACTGCCGCTTACTCTTCGGTAAATATCCAACTTGAATCCGTCTTTCTTCACATTCGTGATTCCGAGAGGATAGAAATTTTTCAACATGAGATCCCATGCCGGGTGATAACTCGGATTGGTCGAAAGATATTTCGGTTTAACAAGCTTCAGTATCAACGTATCGGAGGGAGTAGTTGACCCCGGAACCGACAAGAGCCCTCCCCATGCCTCCGTAATTCCATTTTGACCGTTAACAGTATACGAAACAGCAATAACCTGATCATCAGTATATCCGGCAACCAAATTGATGTAACCGCCATACTGGTCGTAAGTATAATCTTTTCCCGGTGTGAGGCGAAGAAAAATCCCCGCTTCATATCTTCCCGTTTGTGTTGCCGCCGCTCCCGAAGGAAGCTGTGTATATTGATACGTACTTCCCGGAGCCACCGGTCCAAGATCGATATATGCCTTCGCATTGAGGGTGTTACCGTTCACCAGTTGTTGTGTTGTTGTCGTGCTGATGTATACATTCATTTGAACGATTTGCGTTGCCAGCATCTGTGGAGTCACGACGGGAGTAATCGTCTGGTGCAGAGTATTGAAATAGGCTCGATAGAGTGTATCGACAAAGAAATGTTTGTTGCTGTAATTTTGGGGATAGACCTGAAACGTATTTGATGTGGCTCCGCCGGACACGTTGAATTCTTTTGTCTGACCTTTCTTTTGAGATACAAGCGTCGTCAACGATAATGGACCCATCTGCATTTTGGCTTTGATACCGAACAACGCCTGACCGCCGCCGATGAGTGGCGGTGTCTGAAGAGAAACGTTTCCGGCTTCAACGCTTTGTATGATTTCATCGTCATAGCCGGTATATTTAATCTTGAGCTGGTTTTCGTAATCGAACGTTCGCGTTGTATTCCAATCGGCCAGAATGTTTAATTTATCTCCGATAGTGCCGTTGACCGTTACCTGCACATCTTGTTTGAAATTGGGTTCCGTGGTCGAACGGTCGAGTGAAGAAATTGTCGACTGGTCGGACGACTGGCTACGGAAGGCGCCCTGAATATCGACGCCGCCGGAAACCCGGATATTGACCGTTTTTCCGCCGAAGATATCGAACAACGGGTTAGCGGGAACAGGAATCGAAATATTCGTAAACGAACCGAGGATACCGCCTAATTCATCTCTATTCTGTCTCATGGTATAAGAATGAACCATCGCGCGCCAATAATTCTGCAACTCTTCATGGTATCGCTGATGGATATAATCATCGAGCGGAACGCTCAAAGGAACTTTCACGCTAATGTTATTCACGCGTTCGCGAACGTTGACAGACTGTCCGCTCGAATCAAGTTCAACCTCACGCTTGTATATCTCGGCAGGAGGGTGAAGATATAACGCGTATTTCGGTTTCGGAAATAGTTCGACGGTAGGAACATCATGACGGGCGTGAACAAATTCTTTCATCCGCGCGGTCGAGTCGAGATAGACGACCCAGTGAGCGGCTGTATCGAGTTTGATGGTGTCGCTGAGAGCAGAGCGGCCGGTATCCTTCGGAGATGTTCTGGGCAATCCTAACGAATCTTTACCAAGCCGTTGCTGCACACGTTGCAAACTATCGAATCGCGCCAGCGAATCAGCGGGAATAATACCGGTCTGGGAAAAAGAAATAGCAGAACAGAGAAGGACCGGCGCGATAACGATGCCGTACCGGATTAACCTCGCGGTTCTCCCTCTAAAAAAGTATGCGAGAAACAAAGACAATTATATACCGATCTTGTTATGAAATATCTCTTGCAACAGTTGCACGACTGCAAAAGCTACCGAATGAAAACCAATTATTCTGTCGCAAAATTACTACCAAGAACCGATATCAATTGCTCCTTTCAACCAAACAACAATTTTCGTTTACGATTGACCTGCAACAAAAAGACTTTACTATAAAAATGTATGAAAAATGGATTTGAATTGCAAGCATTTGATGATTTTGGGCAAAATGAAATCCTTTAAAAAATACCCAAATCACCGTTTTCGTAAACGACCTGTTCATTTTACTGTTTTTTTGATTCCTATCACACGGAAACCGGCTTGTAAAATACTCCATTTCACGCTATATTATTTGCAATGAAGCTTACTTGGCATATCCTTCGCACGCACATCGGACCGTTCTTTTTCGCATTCATCACGCTGATGTTCATTTTCCTTTTACAATTTCTGATGAGGGCAGTCGATCAGCTCGTCGGAAAAGGATTAAGCGCATGGATTATCGTTGAGCTGCTGGCATTGAGTCTTTCCTGGATGGTCGTGCTTGCAGTGCCCATGGCCGTTCTGGTCGCGACCTTAATGGCATTCGGAAAACTTTCTTCCCAGCATGAGATCACCGCGATGAAAGCAAGCGGTGTCAGTTTGTACCGGATGATGCTGCCGGTGGTCATCGCTTCTCTCGCGGTGACGTACCTCGTCCTTTTGTTCAATAACGATGTCCTTCCCGAAGCAAATCACCGGTTCAAAGTTCTGATGATCGATATCCGGCGCACCAAGCCGACGCTGACGATCATGCCCGGACTTTTTTCGCAGGACATCCAGGGATACAGCATCATCACCCGTAAAACTTTCGAAAACTCCAACGACCTGGAAGGTGTGACCATTTACGATTACACCGACCCGACGACGAACGTTGTCGTGACGGCACAGCGCGGAAAAGTTTCTTTCACTCCCGATTACCGTAAACTCATCATGGACCTGTATGACGGAGAAATTCATCAGGTGGCGGTTCATGATATGCAGACGTACCGCCGGATGAAATATACGCGCCACCGGATCATCATGAACACGGAAGGATTCGACTTCGAGCGATCGGGAGATAACGAAATCGACCGCGGAAGCCGTGAGCTCAGCGCTCAGGCAATGGAAGACAGCGTCAACCTCCTGACGTCGCTCAACAATCAAGCGCTGAAAACAATTTTCCGGCAAACACCTCCGTCACAACCGGGAATCTTGCTCGATCCGCGAACATTGGGAGCCCGGACATTTCAATCCGGTACACGGTTACGTGCGATCATGATGGCGCTGAATTCCGTTCGCAGCATGGAGACGACCATCAACAATCAGCTTTCGTTCATCGATTATAATCAGCACCGGATCAACGAATATCTTGTCGAGATCAATAAAAAATATTCGATTCCTGCCGCGTGTCTCGTCTTCGTGTTCATCGGGGCGCCGCTGGGAATTGTTGCACGACGCGGAACATTCGGTGTGGCGGCATCGTTCAGTCTCGGATTTTTTGTTCTTTACTGGGCCGCTCTCATCGGCGGTGAAAAACTTGCCCTCCGTGAATATATCAGCCCATGGGTCGGCATGTGGATGGCAAACATCGTGCTCAGTATCCTGGGTGTGTATCTCACCCTGCGGATGGGGCGCGAAACCCCATCAATTAATTGGGCACTGTTGCGTCGCCTCGTTCCGAAAGCATGGCGCTCACCCGATCATTACCTTCCCGACGCCGAATAAAAGTATGTCAAAAATCGATCGCTACGTTCTCCGGCAATTTATCGTAACGATGGTGTTTTCTCTTGTTGCATTCACCATTATTTTCGTGGCGATCAACATGATGGACAACCTTGATGATTTTCTCGATCACCACGCCTCCGTCGGAATGATCGCGATGTATTACCTCTACTATACGCCGGAAATCATCAAGCTGATGATTCCCATGGCAATGCTGTTATCCGCTTTGTTTACCACCGGACGGTTATCGACATACAACGAATTAGGCGCTTTGAAATCCGGTGGCACGAGTCTGTACCGATTTATGGCGCCGTTGTTGATTTTTGCATTCCTTATCAGTCTTGGTTCGATTTACTTTAACGGATGGGTGGTCCCTTTTGCCAACAAGAAGAAATTGGAAATTGCCCGCCTGTATTTTCAAAAAGACATTGAATTTGTTTCGCACAATAATATTTACATTCAGGATTCCAAAACCCGCATTCTTTCGATTGGATTATTCGATGACCGGCGCAATATTGCCATGCAGGTCAGCATTCAGGATTTCGATCCCGTTAACCCGACCTTCCTTGTCGGCCGGTACGACGCCGATCAGATGCAATGGAACCCGGCGCTGAAAACGTGGAAGCTTGTCAACGGAACAGAAAGGCACTTCACGGAAAAAAATGAAACGGCAAGAAAATTTGAGACCATGTCTATCGGCGCGCTCAGTTTTTCACCGGACGATATCCGGAAAAAAATGGAAAAACCGGAAGAAATGATGTATACGGATTTGAAAGAATTCATTGACAATCAACAGCGCGCCGGGCATGAAGTTTCCCGGTGGCTTGTCGATTATTACGGCAAAATTGCATTTCCGTTTGCGAGCGTGATTGTCGTGCTGTTCGGCGTGTCATTTTCATCGGTCAAACGGAGAAGCGGATTGGGGGTGGAATTTGCCATTGCTATCGGCATCTGTTTTCTCTACATCATTTTTTTACAGATCAGTCAGGCATTCGGTTATAACGGAGACCTGAACCCTCTTCTGACCGCATGGCTCGCCAATATCGTCTTTCTCGCGGCGGGACTTTATACTCTATGGCGGGTACCGAAGTAACGAACGCCGGTTCCGGTCTGTCTGTAAATCAAAAATCGTATTGAACGTTTGCCTGCGTTACCGGAACAAAGCCCGCCGGCGTCGGTTCAAGGTTAATGTTGATACTCGCATGAAGAGCGCTGTTGTATCGCGTTGCGCTCCAATATGCATCAAGAGCGCTGACGATATGATTAATCACGATCACGCTTGCGAAGGTTGAAGCAATATCATAATAATCATTTGCCTGCGCGCGCATTGCGGCATAAGTATAAAATCTCTGCGACGTGCTTTGAATAGGCAACCCGTTGTCCGGATTCGTCAATGAACCCGAATCGTCCCATCCCCTGCTGAATTGATCATACTTTCCGATCAGTTCGTAATATTGCTGTTCGTTGTATGCCGGCAATTGATGCGAGTAGCCGCTTTGAACGCCGCTGTTGGCAATATCCACTTCCATACCATTCAACCCATCCCAGCTGACATCACTGAACGGCGGTGGAACGGCATTAGGATTTTGCGGCGGACCACCGGGTCCGTAAATATGTTGTGAATAATAAGCGGCATCCTGGTTGTTTGGAGTATTACCATTCGTCAGCGAATTGAGATGATCCAGTGTCCAGTTCACATATCGCACGACGCTGTAATGTTGGTTCGCGTACGCCTTAAACAAAACTTCCTGATCGTCTCCTTTCTTCACATACGACAGATGAATTGCCCATGACGCAACTTCTGCCGCGACAAAAATTACACTTTTCGTATAATCGTTGCAATATGCTTCTCCGGCACCCGGGATAGCCAATGACATAACACCGGCAAGCCACGGAGATTTTTCGCCCCGACCACCGCCATTCACAGATGTAAAATCATCAACGGTATTTTGGGGCGTCCGGGTTATCATATCCGGCGTTATGTGGGTTCCAAAAAAATCAACCGTCGGATTACCAGTCAAGTACATCGATGTATTTTCCCCGCTCCGGGCGCTTGACACGAGAAGAAAAGAAAAACCGAGAAATGCTAAACAGAGTTTCATAAGAAACATCCTTCCTTAATCAAGGTCGAAACCGAAAAGAACGCCAAAATGAAAGTCCCATTCTTTTCCGTACGTAACTGTTTCGTTCGAGCTTGCAACATAATAATTGAATTGATCGAGGCCGTATGTTGCATTAAAAAATATCCTCGTCGGAAATGCATAATACGAAAACGCTTCCAGGCGAAGCTCGATGCCGACATCCTTTCGAAACGGCTGGCCGCGTAATCCCCCTCCTGTCCATGCATTGCCGACATCCCCGTACGCCGCCGCATAGAGTTTATCAAAATACATTTGCAATACCCGCACATCGATATGGTCGAACAGGGGAAAACGGTAAGTCAGATTCGAATAAAAAAATTCGTTGCCGCCGAGGGAATAAAACGGGTACCCTTTCATACCGGCGAGACCGCCGATATAAAAATCAAAAAACTGATCGACCGGCGGACCGAAGATCGTTCCTCCGTGCAATTGCAACGATAACGTGTGACTCCATCCCGGTAATTGCTGGGACTCGCGCCAGCTCATCTCGAGCCGGTGAAAATTGATCTGTTGATATTTCGGAACCAGGACGCCGCTGGAAACGTCATAATCGCCGGTCGGATTAAATTGATTCGCTTCATAATCGTACCGGATCCGGATTTTTCTTCCCACGGGATTAATTTCCGATGTCCGCGACGGAGCAATGGCATCAAAATCGAATGTCGCCGAAAGATCGTTGCCGATAAGATACAATTCGCTGAATGCCTGCACGCGCTCACCGGTCGCGGGCAAATTGAATGCGCCAATCGATGCGGTATACCGGCTGTGCGCATAGCGCAATTCCATGTCGAGCGCCTCGGAAATGATTTTCTGTTTCATGGCGGCGTCAAATTCAAGAAAATTATACCACACCTGAACGGGAATCGTATCGAGCGGCAGTGCGATATAACTGTCGGCATTTCGCGTAATGTTATACGCTTCCAATGACAGCGCCGGTTCCAGTCCAAGTTGAAAAAGGCCGGGAATTTTCCCCCGATAATCGAAATTTAAAAAAAGATCCCGCTCGCCCTGTTTGTTCATCGCCGCACCGGCAAAAAAACCATACCGGTCCAGCACATCATACGAGAAGGCATATACTCCGAGCTTCAATTCGTCAAGGCCTGTGTTTTTAGGATTGTAATTGTCAACCCGCAGGAGAGGAACAAATGTCAGATCGGTGGCGATATTTTTATATGTCGTATCGGTTACCGCGGGGAGCTTCGTATCGTCGTACGAACGGAGCGCTTTCCAGTCAAATTGATCTTCCGCCGGAATCGATTGGTTCGCATTGAATTGATCATCGGTTTTCACGATTTGTTGAATATACGGCATCGGTGTTTGTACATCACGCAGCGAATCAATCAATGCAATTTTATATCCGGTCGAGGTGTAGGTCGCAAACGCCAGTTTACCGTCTGCATTGACCGCCGGCATGAACGCGCCGCCAAGAACATTTGTCAACTGCTCAGTTTTTTTCGTCTGAAGATTGTACCGATATATATTGAAAATGCCCGTTTGATCGGATGCATAAACAATGGATGAACCGTCCGGAGTATATATTGCATTTCGCTCATCGTCCGGTGCTGCCAGAACAAACGTGACATCGCCGCCTGTCGCGGGAATGGTTGCAATATCACGACCGTCTTTCAGAGAATAATCGAAAATAATTTTTGATCCGTCCGGCGCCCATTTCGGATTGTAGACCTGTTCACCGTTGGCATATTTTGTGAGTTGACGGATATTCGTGCCGTCGACATTCGTCTCGAAAATATTGAGCGTGCCGTCGCTGCCCGCAACGTATGCAATCGTTGAGCCGTCCGGTGAAAGTGCCGGCGCATTCGACCGGGCGCCATGCGTCAATCGTGTTTCTTCATCCTTGGTGATGTCGTACACG
>Ga0265322_10000083_pt1 | contig 44679 bp, 45 predicted proteins | sample 41222metaG_FD_193584 | JGI IMG/M metagenome (GOLD analysis project Ga0265322, IMG submission 193584) | Rhizosphere microbial communities from Carex aquatilis grown in University of Washington, Seatle, WA, United States - 4-12-22 metaG | ecosystem: Host-associated > Plants > Roots > Rhizosphere...
GACGACAAAAGATTGTCCGGAATGCAGTATGACCATCCCGATCGCTGCAAAACGTTGCGGCTATTGCGCGACTGTTTTATCGAAATAATTTTTTGATGAAGGAACAATCATGATCCGGCACTTTGTCGTTTGGTCGTTTGTTGCGATCATCTGGTCGGTATTCGTTTCGTGCAGTACCGTACCGCTGACCGGTCGTCAGCAATTGAATATCATTCCCGGCTCGCAAATGCTTTCGATGAGCGCCGACCAGTACGGTCAGTTTCTCAAATCAAACAAGATCAGTGCCGACCGGAGAGGCATCGAGCTTGTACGCACCGTCGGCAACAGGATTCGAACCGCTGTGGAACAGTACATGGCGCAGAATAATCTATCCGACCGGTTGAGCGGCTACAACTGGGAATTCAACCTTGTCGAAAGTAATCAAGTGAATGCGTGGTGCATGCCGGGCGGGAAAGTGGTCGTCTATACTGCCATCCTTCCGATTACGAAAGACGAAGCCGGACTGGCGGTCGTGCTCGGTCATGAGATTGCCCACGCGGTTGCCGAGCACGGGAGTGAGCGAATGAGCCAGGGTTTGATTGCACAGTACGGCGGCATGGCATTATCGGAACTTATCAAAGACAAACCGCAGCAAACGCAACAATTGTGGATGTCTGCATTCGGTGCCGGTGTGCAATACGGGGCATTACTGCCGTTCAGCCGGATGCAAGAAAGCGAGGCCGATCATCTCGGATTGATCTTCATGTCGATGGCGGGCTATGATCCGCGTGGGGCTGTGGATTTCTGGCAGAGGATGTCGGCGCAGGCAGGCGGGCAGGCGCCGCCGGAATACATGAGCACGCATCCTTCCGATGCGACACGCATCGCGGCGATCCAGGATGAAATGCCGGAAGCGTTGAAGTATTATAAGGCAAAAAATTAATGTTCCTGATATCTTTGTGCAACGATAATGGATTAGAATGAAAGACGGAATGAATCCATATCCTCTCCGCGTTGGCATCAGTTCATGCCTGCTCGGTGAAAAAGTCCGGTTCGATGCCGGACATAAAAAAGACCGCTACATCACCGATGTGCTGGGAGAATATTTCGAATGGGTTCCGGTCTGTCCCGAGCTTGAAGTCGGGATGGGCGTTCCGCGCGAATCTGTGCGGCTCGTCGGCAAAAAAGATTCTCCGCAGATGGTCGGTATCAAGAGCAATACCGATTGGACGGAAAAAATGCTTCGCTACAGCGAAGAACGTACGAAAGCTCTTGCCGGTTTACACCTCAGCGGTTATATTTTTAAAAGCGATTCCCCCAGTTGTGGGATGGAACGCGTGCGCGTGTATCCGAAGAACGGCATCCCGATAAAATCGGGGCGAGGATTGTATGCCGATTTTTTTATGAAGACGTTTCCGCTGGTTCCCGCCGAAGAAGAAGGAAGATTGAATGACGCCGGACTGAGGGAAAATTTTATCGTTCGTGTCTTTGCCTACCATCGGTTGCAGAATTTAGTTCTGTATGATTTTTCGCTCGGAAAATTGGTCGAGTTTCATACCATTCATAAATATCTGATGTTGGCGCACAGTCCGAAACATTACGATCAACTCGGACGAATTGTTGCCAGCGCGAAAAAAGGTTCCCGCTCAGAACTTATCCATGAATATAGCCGGCTGTTTATGGAAGGATTGCAGACAAAGACGACTGCCAAGAAGAACGTCAACGTGCTTCATCACGTTTTCGGATTTTTAAAAGATCATTTCACCGGCGAGGAAAAACAAAGCATTCTCTCGGTTATCGATGATTATCACAAAGAGCTTGTGCCGCTCATCGTTCCGATAACTCTTCTGAAGCATTACGTCACGAAATACCGCATCGACTACATCAGCAAACAGATTTATCTCAATCCTCACCCGAAAGAGCTGATGTTACGGAATCACGTATAAAATATTTTCCGGTTACTTATTGCAATATTTGTATTTCGTTAGTCATTATTTCAAATAAGCAGCTTCATTTGTTCATTTGAAAGTCAAGCCAGGTCAAAGCGATCAAGGTTCATCACTTTGTTCCATGCCGCGACGAAATCATCGACAAACTTCTTCTGTGCATCCGTACTTCCATAGACTTCAGCCAGTGCGCGGAGCTGGGAGTTTGAACCGAAGACGAGATCGACGCGTGTACCGGTCCACTTGAGCGCGCCTGTCTTGCGATCGCGGCCTTCGAACACGTCACCGTCTTTCGAGACTGCTTTCCACTCTGTGCCCATATCGAGCAGGTTCACAAAAAAGTCATTAGTGAGTGTCTCTGCCCGTTTGGTGAAGACGCCGTGCTTGGATTTTCCGAAGTTCGCATTCAAGACCCGCATTCCACCAAGGAGAGCGGTCATTTCAGGAGCAGTCAGTGTAAGCAATTGCGCTTTGTCAACCAGTAACTCCTCGGCTGAAACGGTATAACGGGCTTTTTGGTAATTGCGGAAGCCGTCTGCTAACGGCTCGAGCACGGAAAAAGAAGCCGCATCGGTTTGGTCCTGTGAAGCGTCCATGCGTCCCGGCGTAAAGGGAGCGGTCACTTTATGACCTGCTTTCTTTGCAGCATGCTCGATGCCCGCGCAACCGCCCAAAATGATCAGGTCAGCGAGCGATATCCTCTTTTTACCGGATTGCGCTTTGTTGAACGCGCTCTGGATTCCTTCCAGGGTCTTGAGCGCTTTTGCCAGTTGAGCAGGCTGGTTGACTTCCCAATCTTTCTGTGGAGCCAAACGTATTCGGGCGCCGTTGGCGCCGCCGCGCTTGTCGGAACCACGGAATGTGGATGCCGACGCCCAGGCAGTTGAGACCAGATCCGATACTGAAAGGCCTGAAGCCAATATCTTCTTCTTGAGAGCGGCAATGTCTTTTGCCTCAATCAGTTTGTGATTGACTTTGGGAATTGGGTCTTGCCAGATGAGCTCTTCTTTTGGAACCTCCGGGCCGAGATAGCGTGCGCGTGGGCCCATGTCGCGGTGCGTCAGCTTGAACCACGCCCGTGCGAACGCGTCCGCAAACTGATCAGGATGTTCCATGAAACGCCTTGAAATTTTTTCGTAGACCGGATCGAACCGCAGAGAAAGGTCAGTGGTCAGCATTGATGGTGCATGATGTTTTGAGGGGTCATGCGCATCCGGTATTGCATTAGCGCCTCCGCCGCCTTTTGGTTTCCACTGGTTTGCGCCCGCCGGGCTCTTCGTCAGTTCCCATTCATACCCGAATAGGTTCTTGAAAAAATTGTTGCTCCACTTCGTCGGTGTGGTGGTCCAGGTGACTTCCAGCCCGCTGCTGATTGCATCGCCGGCTTTGCCCGTACGAAAGCTGCTCTTCCAGCCCATGCCTTGTTCCTCAATGCCGCTCGCTTCTGGCTCAGGCCCTACATGTTTCGCATCGCCGGCGCCGTGGGTCTTGCCGAAAGTGTGCCCGCCGGCAATAAGGGCTACGGTCTCCTCGTCGTTCATCGCCATCCGGGCAAAAGTCTCGCGGATATCCCGGGCCGCAGCGATCGGGTCCGGGTTTCCGTTCGGGCCTTCGGGGTTCACGTAAATCAATCCCATCTGCACGGCAGCGAGCGGGTTTTCAAGATCCCGGTCTCCGGAGTATCGTTTGTCACCCAGCCACTTGTCCTCGGAACCCCAGTAGACGTCTTTTTCCGGTTCCCAGATATCCACACGTCCTCCCCCGAAACCGAAGGTCTTGAATCCCATCGATTCCAGGGCGACGTTGCCGGTGAGGATCATCAGGTCGGCCCACGAAATTTTCCGTCCGTATTTTTGTTTGATCGGCCAGAGCAGCCGGCGTGCCTTGTCAAGGTTCACATTGTCGGGCCAGCTATTTAGCGGTGCAAAACGTTGGCTGCCGTTTCCTGCGCCACCGCGTCCGTCGCCGGTGCGGTAGGTGCCGGCGCTGTGCCACGCCATACGGATGAACAAAGGTCCGTAGTGGCCGAAGTCTGCGGGCCACCAGTCCTGCGACGTCGTCATCAGCTTACGAAGATCTTTCTTTACCGCCTTCAGGTCGAGACTTCTGAACTCTTTGGCGTAGTTGAAATCCCCATCCATCGGGTTGGGCTTGGAGGATTGTTGGTGGAGGATATCAAGATTTAACTGGTTCGGCCACCAGTCCCGGTTCGTTGTGCCACTGCCGGTATGTATGGGACACATTTTTTCATTGCTCATGTTTTATTGCTCCTTTAATATAATTTTCCATATTGATCTTCTTTGATGGTGGGCGGTGTGTATTCGATTGTGGCTAATATACGCGTTAGATATGTGGGATTCAAGAACAAAACTCAAAAATTGTAATCCCGTTCTAAAAATCATATATTAATAAAGTTTTTTGTCATCATCACATTCAGATTTTCAATATGGCATTGCAAGAGTGGAAAAAAGTTCGGATCGAATTTGAATTGAAGAATCCCTGGTGGACATACCGGAAGGATGAAGTTGTTTTGCCCTCCGGAAAGCATGGAGAATATCATTATGTCCACGTGATCGGTTCGAGCATGATCATTCCCGTCATGGATGATGGAAAGTTGATTCTGGTGAACCAGTTCCGGTATCTTATCGGTCGTGAGAGTATTGAATTCCCCTGCGGCGGCGTGAAAGAGAATTCTACCTATGATGAAACTGCCCGGCATGAACTCGCGGAAGAAACCGGTTTTCAGGCGGATGATTTGCGATGCGTCGGCGAATTCAATCCGTACAATGGCGTGACGGATGAAATGTGCCATGTGTATATCGCTCGGAAATTGAAACCTGTTCATGCTCATAAAGATGAAACGGAGGAATTTGAATATCTCTATTGTACTCCGGTAGAAGTAGATGCAATTATTGCATCGGGAAAAATTTGGGACGGCATGTCTCTTTCGGCATGGTCGCTGGTCAGACACGTTTTGATAACGCAATGATGAACTTCAAAACTTTTTCGGGAAATAAAATCTTGTCTTCAAAAAGTTTGTGCCTCTTTCTTTTTCTTCTCTTTACAGTAAGTACCTTGAATGCACAGCGGGTTCGTATCGGTGCGGAAGTGCTTCTGGAAAAATACCTCGATTCGCTTGCCGGAAAACGATTGGGTATTGTTTGCAATCAAACATCGGTACTTCCGAACGGTGTGCATTTGGTCGATACACTGCTTAGGCGGGGCATGAAGATTACTGCATTATTTGCACCCGAACATGGTATTCGCGGAACGGTACCGGCGGGACAACATGTCGCACAGGATATCGATCCACAAACCGGCATTCCGATTTATTCGCTGTACGGAGGGACGCGCAAACCATTGCCATCGATGCTCGAGAATGTCGACGTGATTCTTTTTGATATTCAGGATGTCGGCGCGCGGTTCTACACGTACGCGACGACGATGGCATACGTCATGCAGGCGGCTGGGGAAAATGGAAAAAAATTCATTCTTCTCGATCGCCCCAATCCTATCAACGGTGTCGACCTTGAGGGACCGGTTCTTGACCTGACGTTGATTTCATTTGTCGGTTATTTTCCTATTCCTGTACGGCACGGGTTGACGCTCGGCGAGCTTGCCAAGATGACGGTCGGTGAAGGTTTCATCAATCCTTCCACCGTCGATCTCACTGTCATTCCGATGGAAGGATGGAAACGGTCGATGTGGTACGATCAAACCGGGTTGCCGTGGATACCGTTATCGCCGAACATGAGAACGCTTGCAACCGCTACCGTTTATCCCGGAATGTGTTTGTTTGAAGCGACGACATTTTCCGAAGGGCGCGGGACAGATAAACCGTTCGAATATATCGGCGGACCGGATTTGAACGCAGAAAAATTTGCCGGCTATCTTAATGACCTGAAGCTTCCCGGTGTGACATTTCTGCCGATGGAGTTCACACCCAAACCGGATTCGTTGACCGATGCGAGTCCGAAATTCAAGAATAAAATTTGCGGCGGAGTGTATGTTCAGGTGACGAATCGTCATACATTCAAACCGGTTCTGACCGGTGTCATGATGATTGCCGAAATCTATAAACTTCACCCCCGGAAATTCGAACTCATCCAGGGCAGGTTCGATCATCTCATCGGTGATGCAATCATCAGTGATAAGTTGATGAAAGGTTCGCTTGATCTGCACGCTTTCGATATCTTCAAATCTCAAATGAATCAGTATAAAACCATCCGTAAAAAATATCTTTTGTACTGAAGAACGGTTCCGGAGGAGGATATTCCTTTGACATTTTCCCAAAAAATCATTATATTTTGTGCCGTTTATCTATTTTTTAAATAGATCCTGAGAACGATGTCCCCTGAAAATGTTCGTGAACGGAAGCAAAAACGCCGGTATACGTTTATTGTCGTGCCGGATGCGAAATCGCAAACGACACGGACTTTTTCAATGTCCCGGTTGGCATTAATTGCCACGGTGTTATCATTGTTCATTGTCATTGTGGCGTCGATTTTTGCCACCATCATTTATACACCGCTTGGTGCGCATCTGCCGATTGCCAATCCGGAATTGGTCCGGCAATATGGAAAACAGATCGGCGACATTCAGAAAGACCTGAGTGTGCTCGTGCAGCAGATCAATGTTTTGAAATCGTATAATCTCAAACTGCGACGAGCGATGGGCGAAGATGTGAGCAAACCTGACAGCATGGGTTTCATGACAGGTGGTGCGGATTCATCGATGATGATAACGTCGGTCCCTGATCTGCGATCGATTGGCAATCGGGAAATTTCGCCGTCAATGTTGTCCGAACCGGCGGGAATGTCCGACGGAATTACCGGTGCAAACACCGGACAAACCGGTAAACGATTTTCGAAAGAGATTCCGTTCATTATGCCGGCTGAAGGATTGGTCAGCAGAGTGTTTCAACCGGACCAGTTTCATTTCGGAATCGATGTCGCGGGAAAACAGGGAAGTGCGGTTGTCGCGGCGGCCGATGGCAACATTGTATTTTCCGGCTGGACATATGACGACGGATTTACGATCATGATCGCTCATGACGAAGGATTTCTGACGGTCTATAAACACAATCAAACTCTTGTCAAAAATACAGGTGAAACCGTGCATCGAGGCGAAGTAATCGCTCTTCTCGGTAACACCGGAAAAACCAGCACCGGTCCTCACGTTCATTTTGAAGTGTGGAAGAATGGCATCGCACAAAATCCCGATAATTTTTTACTGAACATTCAGTAAAGGAGATTATTATGGCAGCGAAGAGTGAGAACGGAACAGAATTGAATTTGATTACCGGCGGAACCGTTTTTGAAGGAAAACTTCGCACGCCGGGAAGTATCCGGATCGACGGAAAAATTGTCGGTGAGATCGTTGCAACACAAAATGTTTCCCTCGGCAGTGCCGGAGATATCGACGGGAATGTTTCCGCCAGGAATGTAACGATCGGCGGTAAGATCAAAGGAACTATTGTCGCGCAGGAAAAACTTGTGTTTGAATCGAAAGCTGTTGTGCGCGGTGATATCAAAGCCGCAAAATTGGTTGTCGATGAAGGAGCGGTATTTGACGGCAGGTGCGTGATGGCGGAAGCAAAACCGGCCGGAATGCCGTCGCATCCCAAGCCCGACAGCCAGCAAACAGAGACAAAATAAATTTTCATGAAGAATCCTCAACCATCGGGCAACGATCCGGAGGATTCAGGATATGGAAAAGAATTGCGTGTTGCCGGACCGCTTCTGACGGCCGGGTTGCAGATGGCGTTGGCGATTGTTGTGTTCGTGTTTGTCGGTCGGTGGTTGGATGAAAAGCTGAATACCATTCCCTGGCTTATGCTGGTGGGAGGTTTCATCGGTGCGGGCGGCGGATTATACAAATTTATTAAGACGGCATTAGCATCCGGTTCTTCCGAATCTATCAAGAAAGAATCACAGCAAGAATGAAATTGGATTGGTCGTTTCCCAAACAAATTCTTTTGGCGATTGCCGTTATCGTTGCGGTCGGTATTTATCCCTTGATGGTGTTCGGCACAAAACAGATGCTGGTTGCCTCTTCGGTCGGCGCAGCATTAATGACCGTCAATGTCTTGCTCGGGTATTTTGCTATCGAATATTCGTTTGAAAAGTCGACGACAATATTTCTTCAATATGTTCTCGGCGGTATGACTGTCCGGATGCTCTGTCTTGCCGGAATTTTAGTTGTGTTGATTAAAGTATGCGAGCTGCACGTCGGTGCGCTGGTTGCGTCGATGGGAATTTTTTATGCCGTATTTCTTTCGTTAGAAATACTCTATATTCAAAAAAAAGTTGATCGTAAACATCATACGTAGGAATTTTCTTTTTAGATCACATGCAAGAGTCAATGGCGATTGATACGCTGAAAACGGCAACGGATACTTCCGGCACGTCGGCAAGTGGCAGCAGTATGTTCACGGAATTGTTCGAACATGCCCACGACAGCCATGAACTCGAATTGCCGTTCATCGGGCATATTCACCTGCCGCAGTTTCAACCTGTGCATCTTGCCGGTATGACGATCGATTTTTCGATCACGAAGCATGTTGTTTTTCTCTGGGTTGCCGGATTGTTACTCTTGTTGGTGGCCGTGAGTGCCGCACGGAAGAATAATGTTTCAAAAGTTCCCCACGGAATCGGCAATCTCTTCGAAATGGTCGTTGTCTTCATCCGTGATGAAATCGTTCTTCCGAATATGGGAAAAGGCGGATTGCCCTATCTTCCGTATCTTGTGACGACGATGTTTTTTATTTTACTCATGAATCTGATGGGAATGATTCCCTACGGTTCAACCTCCACCGGTAATATCAATGTCACGGCCGGTCTGGCAATCATCGCGTTTATCATGATTCAGGTGTCGGCAATTCGTTCGCAGGGTTTCGGACATTATCTTGCGCATCTCACCGGAGGCGTTCATTGGCTTCTCTGGCCGATCATGATCCCGATCGAAGTGCTCGGTCTCTTTACCAAGCCGTTTGCATTATGTATCCGTCTTTTTGCGAACATGACCGGAGGCCATCTGGTGATTATTTCTTTGATCGGTTTGATTTTCTTGTTCAAATCGTATATCATTGCACCGGTTCCGATCGCTTTTGCCGTCGGAATCAATTTGCTGGAATTGCTGGTTGCATTTTTACAGGCATATATTTTTACCATGCTGACTTCTCTGTTCATGGGGCTCGGTATTCAGGCGGGTCATGCTGAACATGAGAGCAGCGCGCACGGACATTAACGAACAAATCTATCACTCATCATTTATAGGAGAACCTTAGAATGGATCCAAAGTTATTTGCATATCTTGCCGCAGGACTCGGTGCCGCATTTACTGTTATCGGTGCCGGCATCGGTATCGGTAAACTTGCTGCAGCCGCGATGGAAGCAAGCGGTCGTCAGCCGGAAGCTGCCGGTCCGATCCGAATTTCGATGATCATTGCAGCAGCTCTTATCGAAGGCGCGACATTTTTTGCGCTCGTTATTTGTATTCTGCTTGCGTTGAAGTAATCGTTCGGTTCAATAATTTACAACCGCACAATGAGCGGTTATTTTTATCATTTATTAAAACATTACGGATATGTTAGAACCTAATCCCGGATTGATCCTCTGGACTATCGTGACGTTTCTGGTGCTTGCATTTCTGCTGAAGAAATTCGCATGGAAACCGCTCCTTCAATCGCTGCAACAACGCGAGGAAGGAATTCAGCATGCCATCGAGCGCGCGGAACAAGCGAAGCATGAAGCAGAACAGTTGCTTGAAGAAAATCGCAAACAACTGGCGCGTGCGGAGCAGGAAGGTCATCGTTTGCTGACGGAAGCACGCGTTCTCGCGGAAAAATTAAAAAGTGAAATTGTCGAAAGCGCTCAGCAACAGTCGCGCCGCGTGATCGATCAGGCAAAACAGGAGATCGATCGTGATAAAGATGCGGCTCTTTTGCAACTGCGCGGTGAAGTGGCGAATCTTGCCATTCAGGTGGCGGAAAAAATTCTCGGCGAAACATTGGATGACAACAAGCAGCGCACGATTGTCGATCGGTATCTCAAAGAACTTCCGAAAAATTAATATCCTATGAGTGACATTCGAGTTGCGCATCGCTATGCCTTGGCGGCAATCAGCGTTGCGGAAGAAATGAATATCGTCGATATCGTCAGCAAAGATTTTGCGCTTGTCGAGAAGATGTTTGTTGATGTTCGGGATTTCAGAATATTTATGAAAAGCCCGGTCATCCATACGGAAAAAAAGAAAACCGTGTTGACGAATGTCCTGCGGGGCAATGTTCACGATTTCACATTGAAGTTCATTCTTCTTCTGACGTCGAGGGGGCGGGAAGCCGTTCTGCGGGACGTCTGTAAAGAATTCTATCATCTCCGTGATGTGCGGAGAGGAATACTGAATGTTACCGCGCGGGCAACCGTGACGTTCACCGATGAACAACGCCGGCAGCTGATACAGCAGATCGAACAGGTTACGAAGAAAACCGTTCATTTGAATGTTGAACTTGATGCGTCGTTGCAGGGCGGATTTACCGTTCAGTATGAAGATACCGTGTGGGATGCCAGTGTCCGCCACCAGCTTGAAATTCTTCGACAGCGATTCGTCGAAGGAGCGATCTAAAACCCAGTTGAATTACCATTAAATGTAAAGGAATATGCAATGGCAGAAGTAAGACCTGATGAAGTTTCTGCATTTTTACGCAAACAACTTTCCGGTTTTGAAAAAGAAGTCGATGTCTATGATGTCGGTACCGTTTTGCAGGTTGGCGACGGTATTGCACGCGTCTACGGACTTTCTAAGGTCATGGCGAGCGAGCTCGTCGAATTTCCGAACGAGGTGTTCGGCATGGTGCTCAACCTTGAAGAAGATAATGTCGGATGCGTACTCTTCGGTGAAAGCACGCTGATCAAGGAAGGCGATATCGTCAAACGAACGGGACGCGTTGCATCGATGCCCGTCGGCGAACAAATGCTCGGACGCGTGATCAATCCGCTCGGTCAGCCTCTCGATGGGCGCGGGCCGATTAAGACCGAAAAGTTTTTACCGATTGAACGAAAAGCCCTCGGTGTGATTCAACGCCAGCCGGTGAAAGAACCGCTGCAGACGGGAATTAAAGCCGTCGACGGCATGATTCCTATCGGGCGCGGGCAGCGTGAACTGATTATCGGCGACCGCCAGACCGGCAAGACCTCGGTTGCCATTGACGCGATTATTAATCAAAAATATACGCACACGGAAGAGGCAAAGAAACGCGGCGTTAAACCGATGTATTGTATTTATGTCGGTATCGGTCAGAAAGGTTCGACGGTCGCACAGGTTGTTGCGAAGCTTGAAGAGTTCGGCGCGATGGAATACACGACCATTATTTTAGCGCGCGCCGATGATCCGTCACCGATGCAGTTTATTGCACCGTATTCCGGCGTAACCCTCGGTGAATTTTTCCGGGATAACGGCAGGCATGCACTGGTTGTGTATGACGATCTTTCAAAACACGCGCAGGCATATCGGCAGGTCTCTCTGTTACTGCGACGCCCGCCCGGTCGTGAAGCATATCCCGGCGATGTGTTTTATCTTCACTCACGGTTGCTGGAGCGTGCTTCGAAACTCAGTGAAGAGCTTGGCGGCGGCAGTTTAACGGCGCTTCCTGTCATTGAAACGCAGGCGGGCGACGTTTCCGCGTATATACCGACAAATGTTATTTCGATTACCGACGGGCAAATTTATCTGGAGCCGGGGTTATTCAACTCCGGCGTTCGTCCCGCGATCAATATCGGTATTTCCGTCTCTCGTGTCGGCGGCAATGCACAAATCAAGGCAATGAAAAAAGTTGCCGGTCGTCTTCGGCTCGATCTCGCGCAATACCGCGAGCTGGAAGCATTTGCAAAATTCGGTTCCGATCTTGATAAGGCGACACAGCAGCAATTGACGCGCGGTTCGCATCTGGTCGAATTGCTGAAACAGGGACAATACGTTCCGATGCCGGTCGAAAAACAGGTGGTCAGCATTTTTGCCGGTACGAACGGTTATCTTGACGAAATTCCTCTCGACCATGTCCAGCGTTTTGAACGCGATTTTCTGGAGATGATGGATTTGAAATACCGCAGTCTGCTCGATGAAATCGTCGAGAAAAAAGATCTTTCCGACGATCTTCAGAAAAAATTGCATCAGATTTGTAAAGATTTTGTTCAGTCGTTCAAAGTCCTTTAAACGAAAGCGATCCGGTAAACCATGGCAACACTTCGCGAAATCCGCCGCCGCATCAGTGGTGTAAAAAGCACGCAGAAGATCACCAAGGCGATGAAAATGGTTGCCGCGGCGAGACTTCGCCGCGCGCAGGATGGTGTTGTTTCCGCCAGGCCGTATGCCCGTACGATGTCCGACCTTCTTCAGCATCTTGCCGGCAAAGTCAATGTGTCGGCAAATCCGTTGTTCGAAGTTCGACCGGTTCCTAAAGTGGCTATCATTGTTGTAACGGCGGATCGCGGGTTATGCGGCGCATTCAATTCCAATGTTATTCGGACAGTATCGCATCATATCCGGACGAATTATGACGAGATCAATACCAAAGGCAATCTTCATCTTATTACGGTGGGTAGAAAAGGATTCGATTTTTTTCAGAAAAATAATTACCGGATTGCGGATAAACAGGTCGGCATTTTTTCCGGTTTGAAGTTTGACCATGCGAATGCCATTGCGAGTAAAGCCGTTGAGGGTTTTTTAAATGGCACGTATGACCGTGTCGAACTTGTGTATAACGAATTCAAATCGATTATTCACCAGAATGTTGTCATTGAACAAATGTTGCCGATTCCGACCGAAACGATCGCACAAACTTCAACCGCCAAACAACCGGCTCCTCAAATCGATTATATCTACGAACCATCCAGCGAGTCGATTCTTTCTTCACTCGTACCGAAACATCTCCGCTTTCAGGTCTGGCGTGCGTTGCTGGAATCGAATGCCGCTGAACAGGGCGCGCGCATGACGGCGATGGACAATGCGACGACCAATGCCTCCGATTTGATCCGTGATCTCCAATTGTCATATAACAAAGCACGTCAGGCATCGATCACAAAAGAATTGCTGGAAATTGTCGGCGGTGCGGAAGCGCTTACTGCTGCCGATTAATTCCATCTTCACGTAAAACCATACGGCAGTCTACATTTTTTAATCCATTCCGGAAGTTATCATTCGTTTCTCGTTTTCTCTTTTTCTCATGCTTTGAAGCCGGTTTTCGTCTTGACAAACGGACTCTATTGTCGTATCTTGAGAAAATTACTTTCCTGAAGGCGATGAAATTCATCAACGTACATATTCTCCGCCGGGGTATTTTTCTTTTCATGCTTCAATATTGTTTGATTCAATTCTGTTTTTCTCAATGCTGGATCTATCAAAAAAGCGGCACATCAAATAATCTTCATTCTGTCTATTTTGTTGATTCTCTTACCGGTACTGCAGTCGGTGATGCCGGAACAATTCTCCGCACGACCGATGGAGGCGCCACGTGGAAGAAACAATACAGCGGAATCAACGCATCGCTTGTCGGTGTTTCATTTAGCGATGTCAATCACGGTATGGTCATTGTGGATAGCAACAATGTGCTTTATACGAATAATGGTGGTTCGACATGGATCAGGGAGAGATTCACACAATATTTCATTTATTATGATTTTTTGAGCGTAGCGGATATTGATTCGATGCATGCTGTTGTGGTGACAAACAGGGGAATATATCGAACGGTCGACGGCGGTGCGACATGGGGGCAGGTGTTAAACCAAACGGGATTGACGTCGGTTTCATTTGCTAATGCTTCTGTAGGGATTGCAATCGGATATTGGAATTCCTCACCTCTTGTTTTTCGAACAACCGATGCGGGGGCAACGTGGATTAATCAAAACGGTGTGTTTAATAATCCTCCCGTAGGGTTTTCTTTTACAAGTATTTCTGTCCCTGATACGAATATCGCAATTGCAATAACATCTGACAAATATGTTTATCGAACCGAGGATGGCGGCAAAAACTGGTCTCCTCAAACTTTTCCGTCGAATGAAAATGTAAATCTTAGTAATGTTTCGTTTGCCGATTCGATGACGGGAGTAATTGTTGCGGATAATGGTGGAATTTATTTTACACAGGATGGCGGCGGTACGTGGACAAAAATGGTAAGTCCAAATCTTGTTTATCATTCTGTATCCTGCAAAGGTATTAATGCAACACATGCAGTTAGTGACAACGGAATCATTATTAAAATGATCAATTCCTGCTCATCGGCTCCAATACTTATTGCACCGACCAATCGAATGACCCATGAACCAATTTCTCAGGGACAGAACGGTCAGTTTTCGGTTGTATTACAAACGGATTTTCCCGCATATATTACTCTTGCTTTAAGAGAAATTCAAGCAGGATTGGATTCCACTTTTGTTACTGGAATAATACTTGATAACTTTGCATCACACGTCTACAGTCCGCTTCCGAATTCGGTTACATTTTCCAATGTCCTTCCAAAGACAACATACTATTGGCGAGTGAGGGAAAACTTCACTGACGGTGCTACTACGGGTTGGTCCCCGACATGGAGTTTTACAACGGTTGGCGGATCAATAAGCGGTGTTTTGTTCAATGACGACAATGCCGACAGCATACACGATTTCGGTGAACCGGGTTTGGCAAATTGGCGTGTCGATATTTCAGGAAAAATTCAGGAATCAATTTATACCGGATCCGACGGTACATATAATTTGGGCGGACTTGATTCGGGAATATATGTCGTTACTGAACAACCTCAGGCAGTGTGGGAAAAGACCTATCCATCATCTGATTCCTACATCATAACGCTCGGATTGAATGACAGTCTGCACGGCCTGGATTTCGGTAATGCCTATCCATGGAATACGATAGAAGGAACGGTGTATAATGATCGAAATGAAAATGGAATCAGAGACAGTATAGATCCGGGATTAGCAAATTGGGTGTTGACCCTGACCGAACCCGATTCTACATTTATTACGCAAACGGACTCATCGGGGCATTATCGATTCAAGCATGTCGATGCCGGATCAAATTCAGTGAACCTTACCGTCCAGTCTGCGTGGGAACAATTTCTCCCACGATTCCAGCAAGGGTATGACGAGGATATTCAAACATATTCCGTGCGTTACACCGGAATGGATTTTAATGTTCATAAGATACCGACCCGCGTCAAAGTTACGTTGACCATACACGATAATGTCTTTAATCAACGTGACATCTGGTTCGGCGTGCGGCCGGGTGCATCATACGGTATCTGGGGTGTCGATCCGAAAGCAAAAAATATTGATCTTTCGGAAGGAGAATTTGAAATCCCGCCTCCTTCCGATGGATTATTCGATGCCCGGTTTGTCGATCCGCGCGGGGGAATTCAACACTTCGGACAAGGGTCGTGGACCGATATCAGAGATTTTTTATCGCCGAATCAGCAAGATACATTTCTTGTAACGTTTTCACCCGGAACGAATTTCGGCGGAAATTATCCGATGACAATACAATGGAAGATTTCCGATCTTGAAAATGCCTATCCTTTTGTTCCGACCTATCTTGTAGATCCGAACGGCAATAAGCTTAATATGACGGGTGCGTGTTGCGGAAATATCGTGTCCGATATTATTACCGATCCGTCGATTTCCTATATGTACATTATTACAAACAGTCCGAACATCCCGGCAAGTTATGCAAAAAAATGGAGCTTAATCTCACTTCCGGAAAAAAGTTCAGATGATTTTTTCTCTGATTTATTTCCGACTGCCGCCGGACGGGCATTTTCGTACAAGCCGGAAAACGGATATGTCATTCAAGATACGTTAACGACGGGAACCGGATACTGGATTTATTATTGTTCAAACATCGATTCTTTACAGTTTGCTTCTCTTGCGCGGTTGCAGGATACGGTGAACATTCTGCCGGGTTGGAATATGATCGGAAGTCTCAGCGCGCCGGTCGATACAAGAACGATAACCACAATTCCGCCGGCTATTCTGAGCAGTCAGTTTTTCGGTTATAACCGTGGCTATTCCATAGCCGATACACTCTTTCCGACAAAAGGATATTGGATCAAAGCATCACAATCGGCAAAAATATTTCTGAACGCATCCCGTAGTGTTACTTTGCCGAAAACAGCAACAGAAAATAATTTACTCGCAGCTTCAAGCATATTATCGTTTCAGGATAATACCGGCAATCGAGAACAATTGTATTGTAGAACAGTTCAGGCAGGAGATACGAACGATTTGTATGAAGCTCCACCACTTCCGCCGGAGGGAGAATTCGATGCGCGATTTTCTTCCAATCGTATTCTCGAAACGATCAGCGAAAAACAAACGGGCAAATTCCCTATCGTCATTCAGGGCGCGGAATTTCCGGTTACGTTGTCATGGCAGGGGAACACAAATTCCATAAAAGCTTCAATCATCATCGATGGTAAAGAAACTTCCCTGAACGGAAAAGCGACGATCCGGATTGCGAATCCATCAAGCGCTGTTTTGTTGAAACTGTTGGGAAACCCGGCCATTCCTTCCGCTTTTGCACTTCAACAAAATTATCCCAACCCGTTCAACCCATCAACAACGATCCGTTATAATTTGCCGGTAACCTCGCGGGTGACGATAACGATCTACAATACATTGGGTGAAATAGTTACAACTCTTGTTGATAGAAATCAGGATGCCGGTTTCCAAACGATCGAATGGAATGCAGGGAACGTTGCAACCGGCGTCTATTTTTGTCGAATGAGAGCAACGAGTAACTCCCGTGACGTTTTTTCACAAGTGCGGAAAATGTTGTTGATACGGTAAATGGTGTAGGTTTTGCAAGGTTTGCGGGCTATTTTTCGCTTGCATCCCTAATAATTTTTCCGTAAATTTAACGGCTTATGATAATCGCCAGGGGCTTGGAAACCTGGCGTTTTTGTCTTTTTCTCGCAAGTTTTCCGACATTGTTACCATGTTTGAAGATCTCAGTCAAAAGCTTGAGTTGGTATTTAAGAAAATTCGCGGTCAGGGCAAAATTACTGAAGCGAATGTCGGAGAATCTCTTCGCGAGGTTCGGCGTGTACTGCTCGATGCCGATGTCAATTATAAAGTCGTCAAGCAGTTCATCGATGATGTTCAGAAGCGGGCGGTAGGGCAGGAAGTTCTTCAGAGTATTACGCCGGGACAACTCATCGTCAAAATCATTCACGACGAGTTGGTCAAACTGATGGGCTCGGCGCAGGCGGAGATGCGGTTCTCTCCGAATCCTCCCACGGTAATCTTGGTTGCCGGTCTTCAAGGTTCCGGCAAAACGACATTTTGTGCGAAGCTCGCGCTATATCTTAAAGGAAAAGGTCGATACCCGCTGTTGGTCGCTGCGGACGTGTATCGCCCTGCGGCAATCGATCAGCTTGAAATGCTGGGCAAAGAGATTCAAGTGCCCGTTGTTGTCGAGCGCGGAAAAAAAGCAATTGAGATTGCTGAAGGTTCGATCGACCAGGCACGCAAAGGCGCGAGGGACGTCGTTATCATCGATACGGCAGGCAGACTGCATGTCGATGAAGAGATGATGCAGGAAGTTGAGACGATCAAGGCAAAAGTGAATCCGCACGAGATTCTCTTTGTCGTTGATTCGATGACCGGACAGGACGCCGTTAATACGGCAAAAGCATTTCATGACCGTTTGAATTTCGACGGTGTTGTCCTGACGAAACTTGACGGCGATACGCAGGGTGGCGCCGCAATTTCGATCCGAGCCGTCGTCGATAGGCCGATTAAATTCGTCGGTGTCGGGGAAAAACTTGATGCGCTGGAAGTATTTCATCCCGACCGTATGGCTGCCCGCATTCTCGGTATGGGCGATATTGTTACGCTTGTCGAGAAAGCACAGGAGCAATTTGACGAGCAGAAAGCGCTCAAGCTTGAAGAAAAGATTAGAAAATCTCAATTTACGTTTGAAGATTTTCTCGACCAGTTGCACGAAATAAAAAAGATGGGTTCGCTGCAACAACTGATGGGAATGATTCCCGGCATGAGCCGGATGGCAGCCAATAATCCGGTTGATGACAAAGCGCTCGTTCGCGTTGAAGCGATCATTCAATCGATGACGAAAGAAGAGCGGCAAAAACCGAACATTATCAACGGCATGCGCCGTCGCCGGATTGCATACGGCAGCGGAACGTCTGTGCAAGAGGTGAATAAAGTGTTGAAGCAGTTCGGTGAAATGCAAAAAATGATGAAGACATTGACAAAAGGCAGAATGCCAAAAATGTTTCAGGGTATGAAATTACCCGGATAATATAAAATTTCTTTATTAATTATTCGAGAGGAGTAGGACATTGGTAAAGTTACGATTGCGGCGAGCCGGAAAGAAAAAACAGCCATTTTATAAAATCGTTGCGGCAGATTCACGGGCATCACGCAGCGGCAAATTCATCGAGGCGGTCGGACGGTACAATCCGTTGGCTCATCCGATGATTATTGAAGTTAAAGAAGACCGTATCTTTGCATGGTTAAAGCGCGGTGCGCAACCCACGGATACGTTACGCAGTCTGTTACAGCGTAAAGGTCTCTGGCTGCAATGGGGTTTGATGAAAAAGGGCGCCGATGAACCGACGATTGCTGCCGCACTGGAAAAATGGCAGTTATTGCAGGAGGAGAAACTGCGTCGGGAAACAGAGAAAAAATCCCGGCGTAAAGCGGCAAAGAAAGCAAAAGCTGCAGCGGCGTCAGAAGCGACAGCCCCGGCGGCTCCCGCACCTGCCGCAGAGCCGGCGGCAACGCCAGCGGCGTAATTCAAGACGGTACAAGCGTTGACCCGCTCACGAAGTTTGATTGGAAACTTTTAACTCGTACCTGGAACTGTTCCGCATCGGTCGGTAAGAGGGATCTCGTGGAAGCAGGCTGGAACGAAGCGGTTGGCTTGCAGAGGTTCAATGGTTTCATCGTTTGCACGGAGGGTGTATGAAAGATTTCATCGAATTCATCGCCAAGCAGCTTGTTGACCAGCCGGACCAGGTGGCCATCGAGGAAGGAACACTCGACGATAAACTTGTTTTGAAAGTAAAAGTTGCACAATCCGATATCGGTAAAATTATCGGCAAGAAAGGAAGAACGGCATTTGCCCTGCGAACGCTTGTCGCTGCCGTCGGCAAAAAAGCAGGGAAAAAAGTTACGGTCGAAATACTCGACTGATTGCCGTTATAAACGTTTTTCTATCCGGGGTTTGCAGTGAGCCGTTACGCGATCGGCAGTCTCGTCAGCGCGTTCGGGCTGAAGGGATATCTCAAACTTCTTCCGGCTTCTCACGATACGGATCGGTTCTCCGGTTTGAAACGCGTCTTTATCGGTCGTGATGAAAAAACGGCAACAGCAACGACAATCGAAGACGTCATCAGTAATCGAAAAGGATTGTTTGTAAAACTTTCCGCCGTTCACGATCGTACGGAAGCGGAACAGTATGTGGGGCAATATCTTTTTGTGGACGAAAAGAATGTGCGGCGTCCGAAAAAAGGCGAGTATTTTATTCACGACATCATCGGATGCACCGTGAAAACGGCGGACGGAAAAGTCGTCGGTGTGGTTGAAGATGTCGTTCGGTCACAAGCTCAGGATTTGTGGGCGATTCGAGTCAACAAAGAAATCGTCTATATCCCTGCGGTGAAAGAATTTATCAAAAAAGTAGATATTGCCGGCAAAATGATTGTCGTTTCCTTTATCGAAGGTCTGATCGAAGAGCAGCAGTGACATGAGAATCGACATTGTCACGGGATTTCCGAAGTTGTTGAGAAGTCCGTTGAATGAAAGCATTGTCCGTCAGGCGAAAAAGAAAAAGTTGGCCGCGATTCGGGTGCACGATCTTCGGAAGTTTACGCACGACAAACACAAAACAATCGACGATACGCCGTACGGCGGCGGCGCCGGAATGATCCTCAAACCGGAGCCGGTGTTTGAATGTATCGAGTCGTTGCAACGCAAGCGGCAATATGATGAAGTGATTTACCTGACTGCCGACGGCGAGAAGTTTGATCAGAAAATCGCCAATCAGCTTTCGTTGAAGAGTAATTTGGTGTTGCTGTGCGGACATTACAAAGGGATCGACGAACGGATCCGCAAGCGGTTAATCACGAAAGAAATTTCTATCGGCGATTATGTCCTCACCGGCGGTGAGCTTGCCGCTTTGGTGATTGTCGATGCGATCATCCGGTTGATTCCGGGAGTTCTCGGCGACGGTGAATCGATGTTGACCGATTCGTTTCAGGAAAATTTACTCGACAGCGAATATTATACCAAGCCCGCGGAATTTCGCTCGATGCAGGTGCCTGAAGTGCTGCTGTCCGGCGATCATAAAAAAATTCAGCAGTGGCGGCAGGAAAACCGTATTGAGCGAACGAAACAGCGGCGAAAGAATTTATTGTCATAAAGGAGAAATAGTACATGGATAAACTCAAGTTGGTAGAAGCAATGCAGATGAAAACCGGTATCCCCGAGTTCCGTCCGGGCGATACGGTGAACGTTCATGTTCGCGTCATCGAAGGCGACAAAGAACGTATTCAGCAATTCCAGGGCGTCGTGGTCGGTCGACGGGGTGAAGGGTTGCGCGCCACGTTTACGGTCCGGAAAATTTCCAACGGCGTCGGCGTCGAACGAATTTTCCCGTTGCACTCGCCGCGTGTCTCAAAGATCGAAATGGTGAAAGAAGGCAGAGTGCGTCGCGCGAAAATGTATTACCTGCGCTCGCTGGCATCGAAACAGATTCGCCAGAAGACAACCGCTTCATAAGTTTATGGCGAAGCGGGTCGGCATTCCTCCGGAAGCGTTTGCCCTGCCTCTTGCTGTCCCATTGAAGGATCGCCAAGATAATCTGTTTACGGTGACAGAACAGTCTCCGGCAGAACTTGCTATCGCGCTCCGCAAGCATCAGCTTGACGGAGCGCTGCTGTCTCCGATCGATTATGCAAAAGATTACGCGATGTACCGCATCGTGCCGGGCGTCGGCATTGCATCGTCCGGAGAAAGCCAAACCGTACTTCTCGTATTTCATGAATCCCTTCGCGACATTACGACGATAGCCGTCGACCCGCATTTCACATCCGAAATCGTTCTTGCGAGTATCATTCTTTCGGAGCGGTATGATTCGCACCCGAAAATCGTTCCGTTCAGCGGAACAGTCGAGACAATGATGCAATCCGCCGATTGTGCTCTCGTTGTCGGAAATGCCGCTTTCCGGTTCAGCGATCATTCCACCAAGATCGATCTTGTTGACGAATGGAGCGACATGACGGAACTTCCCTTTGTGCATGGAATCTGGGTCTCCCGTGAACAGGATTTGACCGTTCGTGAAATGGAAGCATTGAAATATCATCTGCCGCCGGAAAAACTTCCTGAAGAAGAAATTCGATCTTTCGACCCTTCATATTTTGCATCTTTCCAATACAATCTGAACGGCGAGGCAGTTGCCGGTATCAGTGAATTTTTTCGAATGGCGTACTTTCACGGCATTCTGAATGATATTACCGATGTGAAATTCTTTTCTGAGTCCGCTGACGGCGCAGCGCAATAATCTCCGATGATCGTATTGAATTTAGAATAAAAATTTGTACATTGTGTCCGTCATTGACAGATGGATTTATGCTCCAATCTCTTCTCATAAAAAATTATGCACTGATCGAAGAACTTACCGTCGGGTTTGAGTCCGGTTTGAATATCATTACCGGCGAAACCGGCGCCGGCAAATCGATTATAATCGATGCGCTAAGTCTCGTTCTCGGGGAGCGTGCGGATTCTTCAGCCGTTCGCAAAGGTGCTGAAAAAGCTGTCGTGGAAGCGCTGTTCGATGTTCGTCATAACGCGACCATCAAACCCATTCTGGTCCAAAACGAAATTGAACCGGGCGACGAATTGATTCTCCGGCGTGAAGTTTCCATCAAAGGGCAGGGCCGGTGTTTTATCAATGATTCTCCGGTGACCACGACTGTACTGAAAACATTCGGTGATATGCTTGTCGACTTGCATGGACAGCACGAGCATCAATCGCTCCTGAGAACGGAAACGCACATCGATTTGCTGGACAACTTCGGCAGCCTGGAAGGATTGGTCGGGGAATTTTCTGAAGCATACCGGGCATGTTCCGTTACCCTTCACGAAATTCGCGATCTGCGTTCCAAAGAACGTGAATTGATGGAACGGCGGGCGTTGTACGAATTTCAAATCAATGAAATCGATGCATTGAGTCCTCGTGCCGGCGAGGAAGAAGAGCTGGAAAACGATCTCAATATTCTCGAAAATGCCGAGAAGCTTCATGCGGCAACGGAGCGTTTATACGGCATTTTGTATGAAAGCGACAGCTCCGTTCACGACCGGCTTGTGCTCGCTCGAAACGAATTGGAAACCCTTGCCGCGATCGACACGGCATTTCATGCACAAACGAATGAAGCATCTTCCGCCGCCGCGATTGTGGAAGAACTTGCAAAATTCATTCAGCAATATAATTCGAGAATTGAATTTAACCCGGAACGGCTGGAACAGATTCGCAACCGGCTCGGTCATCTGACATTGTTGAAGAAAAAATATGGCGGCTCACTCGATGCCGTGATCGACCATCGTGCTAAAATCGGCCGGGAGTTTGAACTTGCCAATAATTTTCAGACCGAGATTGCCGGGCTGCAGAAAAAATTTGATAAGGCGCGCAGTGTTGCTTCAGAAGTTTCACAACGGCTTTCGGTAAAGCGACACGATGTATCAAGGAAAGTTAATAAATCGATTGTGGAATCGCTTGCAGAGTTGGGAATCCAGCATGCGGTTTTTGAAACGAGAATCGCGACGCAACCGGCGCCGAACCGCGATGAAGCTTTTGTGAAACTGGGAAAAGAATGGCTCGAATGCACGCCGAAAGGATTCGATCGCGTCGAGTTTTATGTCTCGACCAATGTTGGTGAAGATCCGAAGCCATTGATCAAAGTTGCTTCGGGCGGTGAGATTTCGCGGATCATGCTTGCATTGAAAATGATTTTGGCAAAATCGGACAGGTTGCCGTTGTTGATTTTCGATGAGATCGATGTCGGCGTCAGCGGGCGTGTTGCGCAGGCGGTGGGAAACAGCATGAAGAAGCTTTCCCGTTTTCATCAGGTCATCGCGATCACACATTTGCCGCAGATTGCCGGCGTGGCGGATACGCATTTCGTCGTGGAAAAAATTGAAGCGAATAAACGTTCGACAACACGTATGAGAAAACTCTCCGTCGAAGAACGCGTGGTGGAAGTTGCCAAACTGATGAGCGGCAGTGAAGTGACGGAATCCGGACGGAAGAGTGCGAAAGAATTAATGGGTTTGAAATAATTTTTTACAGTGAACATTCCAATCATTAATCATTACTAAATCCAATGCCGTTAACACTTTATAATACGTTGACCCGTCAAAAAGAAGAATTCAAACCGATCCGCGAAGGATATGTCGGCATGTATGTTTGCGGACCGACGGTGTACGGACACTCGCATATCGGTCACGCAAAAAGTTATGTGTCGTTCGATATTATCGTCCGGTATCTCCGGTATCTCGGATATAAACTGACGTACGTTCAAAATATCACCGATGTCGGGAACCTGCTCGGCGATACAAATGAAGGTGAAGATCGGCTCCTCCGTCAGGGTCGTCTCGAGCAGAAACATCCGATGGAAATCGCGGAATCGTACACAAAAAGTTATTTTGATGATATGGATGCGCTTGGTATTGCGCGGCCCGATATTTCCCCCCGTGCAACCGGACATATTATCGAGCAGATTGAAATTATCAAGCTTCTGATCAAAAAGGGATTTGCATACGAATCGAATGGATCGGTGTATTTTGATGTATCGAAAGACAAAGAATACGGAAAACTTTCCGGCCGGAGTACGGAAGAAACGGAATCAGGCACGCGGGTCGAAGTGAAATCGGAGAAACGCCATCCGAACGATTTTGCATTATGGAAATTTGCCCAGCCGGAACATATCATGCGCTGGCCCAGCCCGTGGGGAATCGGATTTCCCGGTTGGCATGTTGAATGTTCGGCGATGTCGATGAAATATTTGGGCGAATCGTTCGATATTCATGGCGGCGGCATGGATAACCAGTTTCCTCATCACGAATGCGAAATTGCCCAAAGCGAATGTGCTACCGGAAAACAGTTCGTCAAATATTGGATTCATAATAACCTTGTGACCGTCGGCGGACAAAAAATGAGTAAGTCGCTCGGCAACGTGATTATGCTGAAAGATGCATTCAAAAAATATTCTCCGCTCGTCGTCCGGTTTTTCATTTTGCAAAGTCATTACCGCAGCACGCTCGATTTTACGAACGAAGCGCTGGAGGGTGCCTCGAAAGGATTGGAAAAGCTTCATAATACGGTACGCAACGTGAGAATGGAGATTGCACGTCAGTCAAATGCAGCGCCGGCCGGCGGGAATACGTCGATCGACATTGCGAAATTCAAGAATCTAATGCTCGAAGCAATGAATGATGACTTCAATACGGCACAGGTATTGGCGTTGTTGTTCGATCTCAGTCGCGATGTGAATACATTGCTGGGTGGGGGCACGGTTTCTTCGAATGTGCTGAATGATGTCAATGCGTTGTTCACCGAAATCGGCGGAACTGTTTTGGGAATCATTCCGGAACAAATCGATTCCGGTTTATCGACAAATAATTCGATGGATGCCGATCTCATTCAATTGATTATCGAACTCCGTGCCGAAGCCAGAACGCAAAAGCTCTGGTCGATGTCGGACCAAATCCGTGACGGTTTGACAAAAATGGGAATTGCACTCGAAGATAAAAAAGAAGGAACCACCTGGCGGCGAACGCGGTAACTACGTTTTTTTCCACTCCCATTCATATACTTCATAGCCGTCAATGACCCTTCCGGCGGGTTCAAACCCACCGCGGTCATCCAACGGTTCGATCGCAGGTTTTGCAACGCTAACGCTGTTCGGCTTTGCATGTTTTTGCATGTGACCCGCAATGTCGATCACGCGATCGCTGATCTCTTCCAGAGGTACCGATTCATCGAAGTAGACAAATCCGGAATTGACCCCGCATCGTATCATAAAATCCCGGCGGATTGTTTTCACATCACGGTTGAAAATTTCCAGCTTGCCGATGATCTCGCGCGCCGCACGTACGGCAGCATCGACGGTGGTAAATGCGCTCATCGCGCCGTCCGGCGTCCACGTCGACTTCAGGCACCCGAAGGTATTCAGCGTCCGTTCCACCAATCGTTTATATTCTTTGAAATCGTGTTCGATGCTTGCGCGTTCTTCTCCCTGCTTCATACCGGTTGAATCGACGACATCGATGGCGAGGAAGGCAACGTCCCGTCCCATTTCGTCTAACTTTTTCTTTGTTTCGACAAACTCCCGTAAGAGTTGATCGCGGTCTTTTTTCTTTGCCGTTTTGAGTCTGTTGAGCTTGTCGTTGATTGGCGCGAGAACTATGGCGTTATCGGATAAGTGCATATCCGCTTTCCACTGGTCGACAGAGAATTTGAACTTGAGATATTGCGCTTTTTCTCTGCTCCGTTCCGCCCAGCCGATCAAGGAGCTGCTGAGAAAGAACATACCGACGATCACAATCCACCGCGTCATATCTTTTCCCGCAATCTTGGTGGGAATATTCTGCTTCACGATCGTGTTGATAGTCTGTTCTGCGGTCAACGCGGAGCGGACATATTGGAATGAATTTGCATTGTCGACGTACGGGACGATCATCGGAACGACAAATAACAACAGGAGACCGATCGCGATGCCGCTGACGATTCGTGCCAGAATGGAAATTGTACGCAAATAATATATCCGGAACGACGGGACGCTGTTATTAGTCATTGCTGGTTTGGAAAATGTGAATTACATTGTACCGAACTCTTGTATGAAAATCAAATCGGCAGCTCTTGGAGTTGCCGGAGATGCGCTTCGACGCTGCGGGCAAGTGCTTCAATGTTATACCCTCCTTCCAGGATTGAAACAACCCGTCCCGCACAATGCAGGTTTGCCATTTCTTTCACGAAGGCAGTCATTTTTGCAAACGATGACTCGGTCAGATTGATATTTGCCAGCGGATCATCTTGATGGGCATCGAATCCTGCAGAAATCATGATAAGTTCCGGACGGAAACGGTTCAGCGCCGGAATGATCTCTTCCGTCCATGCTGCCATATATTCTTTTTCGCCGGCTCCGGCAAGCATCGGTATGTTCAGCGTGTATCCTTCACCCCGCCCGCTTCCTTGTTCTGAACGCCCTCCCGTTCCGGGATAAAATGGGAATTGATGAAGGCTGATAAAAAATACCGATCGATCTTCATAGAAAATCTGCTGCGTACCGTTGCCGTGATGGACATCCCAATCGATAATCGCGATTCGTTCGATGCGGTAAACAGCTTGCGCATATCGTGCGGCAACAGCAATGTTATTGAGGAGACAAAATCCCATGACGGTGTTTGTTTCCGCATGATGCCCGGGAGGACGGACGGCACAGAATACATTGTTCAGTATCCCGCGCATGACAGCGTCGACGCCCGCGAGAACTCCGCCCACAGCAAGACGTGCTATGTCGTAAGAATCGGGGCAGGCGTGCGTGTCGCCCTGATCCAGAATTCTCCGCCCTTGCCGGCATGCATCACGAACAAACCGTATATGCTCCGGCGTATGAACTTTGAGAATCCATTCGTCGTCGGCTTCGTCGATAAGCAGGTGCTGAAGTTTTTGCCAGAGCGAAATTTCTTTCAAATGAGAAACAATACCTCGCAACCGGTCGGGCCGTTCCGGATGTCCGGCTCCGGTATCGTGTTCCAAAAATCGTTCGTGATAGACAAATCCGGTTTTTGACGACATGATTATCCGTTCGTATAAGTCAATAAAATAAGAATGATAACATTAAGGATATGAATCGTAAAACATAGTACACAACGTACTTTCACTTTTATGATAAGAACATACGCAAGATAGATGCTTGCTGCGACGGTGCCGATCGAGCTCAGTATGATGACCTTGTTGATGAATACATTCGTACGCATTCCATCGATCAGGACAGCGATACAAATGATCGTATAAAAAATTATTCCAAATACTGAATTCGGTAAGCCGAGCAACCTTGCATAGGAAGTATGAATAACGTATTCGCATGTTTGTTCATCCATCCGGCATATGGAAGGGATGAATGGTTGATTCGCTCTCATGATGTTGTAATAAACCAACAAAAAATAGAGAGAGATTAACAATCCTGAAAGGGCACATACTATAAGGAAATAAGGAATAAGCATGCTTAAAAGATACAGAACGAAACCTTCAGCGTCAAGGGGGTTTGCTTCTGACCGGAGAGCTTTCTATATTGAATATCATGCCGGTACGGGTGATAGTGTACGTCCATTCTCATGGAACATGCTCCCAAACTCCACTGTTACAAAGCTTTCCGATCAATGACGGAAAAGGTATTGGTTAGTTGATTCCGGAAAAACATGAAAAATCCGGCAAGCGTTTAGATCCGCCGGTGATATTGACAGAGAGCATTGGATATCGATCATCTATCGAATGATTGACAGACACTTTTCGATGATGCGATTTTGTTCCCTTTACCAAAGGATACTGCCGGAATTTGATTTTGCCATCAATGCATCGATGCCCATCCATCGTCCGGAGCGAGCGAGAAATGTTGCAAGAAGTCCGGCGAGCAGCAGACCGGCCCACGGGGACCCGAAAAAATTCCATGAGAAAAGATTGCCGTTTGCCGCGCTGAAATTCAGGACCATAAAAATGGCAATCAAAGATGAAAGTCTGGTACAAAGTCCCAACAGGAGCGACACCGCAACGGAGAGTTCTCCAATGGTCATCAACCTCGACCACATTCCGGCGTAAGGAATTGCAATATAATTAAGATAAGTCAACTGAATCCCCGTGGCATGCTGAAGATAGTGTTGAAGAGATTCGAGAAGAACTTGTGAGCTTGACAGCCATCCGGTGTGATATTTTTCCAGCCCCATATTGAGAAACAATCCGCCGATAGCAAGGCGGATGAGAAAAATTTGTATGTTAGCGACTTTCATAAAGACATTCTCCGATATTTTTTGTTTGAAAAGATACGAAATTTTTTATTCAATTGATTGATGAAATATGAATGACAACGTTGTTACAGGCATGGTAGAATTAGAAGGGCGGTTCGGCGGTTTTCTGCGTCAGAAGACGATGGAAATGAACCGTCAACAGAATGACCCGCGCGTTTCCGCTCAGATCATTCAACGATACCGGCTTCGGGATGCAAACTTTCTTGAATGCTCGCTGCGCAATGCGGGCCGCGGGAAAGAAGTTACCGAGGTATACACAATCAACGGTCTGAAGCCGGAAGAATGGAATGGCGTCGAAGAATTTTCCCGCCGTACCGCAATCGATCCGAAAGAACGACTCAAACTGACAACCGGTGCCAACGATGTCTCGATGAGAGTCGTCGATTTATTGTGCCCGGTCGGAAAAGGACAGCGTGCACTGATTGTCTCTCCCCCGAAATCGGGAAAAACAATGTTGATGCAGCAGTTTGCCCATGCGGTCAGTGCAAATCATCCGGAAGTTGACCTGCTTGTCTTGCTGGTCGACGAGCGACCGGAAGAAGTGACCGATATGAGCAGGACGATCCGCGGCGAAGTATTTGCGAGTTCGAATGACAGCGACCGTGATAGTCACGTTCATCTTGCCCGGTTGGTTTTGGAATATGCGAAACGAAAAGTCGAAACCGGGAAAGACGTCGTCTTGTTGTTGGATTCTTTAACGCGATTGGGCCGGGCTTTCAACGCCGTGCAGCGAAGCAGCGGCAGAACGATGTCGGGGGGTGTCGATATCCGCGCTCTTGAAATTCCGAAGCGGATTTTCGGGTCCGCACGCACGCTGGAAGGCGGCGGGTCGCTGACAATTATTGCGACGGCGCTCATCGAAACGAATTCGCGGATGGACGAACTGATTTTTCAGGAATTCAAAGGCACCGGCAACATGGAACTGGTGTTGAGCCGTGATCTTGCCAATGAAAGAATTTTTCCTGCAATCAACATTCCGGAATCCGGTACCCGACGTGAAGAACTGCTTTTTGGCAGTGATACGCGGATGTACCAATCGCTCCGCCGTGCATTGCATCGCATGAAACCGAAAGAGGCAATGCTGACGATGCTCAAAGCTGTCGAGCAATATCCCACCAACCGAAAATTGCTCGCCCAACTTTCACGAGTTCATGAGACAGTATGACCATGCGGGTTTCCGTTCCCACGGATTTTAGGCTGTTGCCGACAATCTTTAGCCACGGCTGGTGCTCGCTTCCCCCATTTCATGTCGAAAAGAACCGTGAAGCATTGGAACTCGTCGTTGCATTATCCTCAAACCATTTTGCCCAAGTAAGAGTCACTCAGTCGTATCGCACTCTCATTATCAATTCCAATTCTTCGAAGAAATTAGGGAAGGCGGATCGGCAATATGTAGTTGCCACCGTCCGGTCGTGTCTGCGGATCGATGAAGATTTATCCGGTTTTTATGATGAGGCGAAACGCCATGCCCGGTTCCGGTGGATCCCGAAAATCAAAGCGGGACGTTTGCTCCGGGCGCCGACGGTTTTTGAAGATGTTGTGAAAATGATCTGTACAACGAATTGCAGTTGGGCACTGACAGAAATTATGGTTGAAAATTTATGCTCCAAATTGGGCAATCAATTCGACGGGAAATATTCTTTCCCAACGCCGGACGCAATTGCCGATCGCTCGGAAAAATTTTTGCGCAAAGAAATTCGTGCCGGTTATCGATCGCCTTACTTGCTGAAACTTTCCCGAAAGATCGTGAAAAAAGAAATTGATCTTGAGTCGTGGAGAAATAGTTCGTTGCCGACGGCGGAGCTGTTCTCGGAAATACGTTCGGTGAAAGGAATCGGTCCGTATGCCGCGGGAAATATTTTGAAGCTTCTGGGTCGTTACGATTATCTCGGTATCGACAGCTGGTGCCGGAAGAGATTCTTTGAGATACATAAGAACGGCAGAACGACATCCGACAAAGTTATTGAACGATTTTACGAACCGTTCGGTACATGGCGGGGATTATTTTTCTGGATGGATGTTACGAAATCCTGGTACGGTCAGAAATTTCCACTCTAAAAAAATCCATGGCTCGAAAACCAAAAGCATTTGATATCTGGAAAGAAATGAAACCGGCGGGCTTGCGGCGCCTGGCGATGGCAGTGTTTCTCCTGTTCAGCGTTTTCGGACCGCTGACCGTTCTGATGGAATCCAAACTTCATATCGTATCGTGGAGTTTTCTCATTATCCAAACCATTGCCAGTGGAGGAATGGCCGCAAGCATTATTCTCTTTGGAAGAAATCGATGGTGGGCTATTATGTTGGTTATCGTTTTTTGGGGTGGCGTGATGACGTTTAATTCGGGCGGTCTTGGTATCGTTTTCAATAAAGAAGGGATGAAAATACAACTCAATGGGGTCAATGCTTCTGAGAATGTTGAAAAGAAAGAGGATATACCTGCACCTACTCCGGAACAACTGAATGCCATCTACACCCAACGCGGTATCATTGGAATTGTTGCAATCGCGCTTCTCTCTTTTGGATATGCGATGTTCATCAAAGTCATTCATGCGGAGGTTCGCCAACGTTCGCGGCTGGAAGCTGAAGTGAATATTGCAAAGAGCATCCAGGAGTCGCTCCTACCGGATGCGGTGTTGCAAAATTCATGGATTACTGTTGTGGGAAGCATGACGCCCGCGGCAGAAGTCGGCGGAGATGTGTATGATGTTATTCCGATATCCGACGATCTGGTTGCCGTTGCCATTGCCGATGTGTCCGGTCATGGCGTCGGTGCCGGAATATTGTCAGCAATGACCAAAAGTGCATTACATTTACAACTTCAACATGACGCTTCGCCGGTTGCGGTTCTCGAACATCTGAACAAAACGTTGTTTGAAGTTTCCGATGAAAAAACATTTGTGACCTTCGGCTACATGCTCATCGATCATGCACGTAAAACTATTTCACTTGCCACGGCCGGGCATCCGCCTGTTTTGCAATATGATTCTGCATTGAATAAAATAAATTTTTATCGGACTGCAAATATCGGTCTCGGCATGCGCCGGGAAGCATCGTTTACACATCTTGATTTACCGTTCCGCTCCGGCGACACGTTTGTTTTGTACACCGATGGCGCTGTGGAAACTGCGGATCCTGATGGCGAGCAATTCGGCATTGAACGGATTCAGGAAATTATGAGATCACACCATGGCAGCGTACAGGATTTATGTTCCGTCATGAATGAACGTCTTAAAAAATTTACCGCAGCAGGAATATTTCAAGATGATGTGACGATTGTTTGTGTGCGTTTCATCTGACCTCTTTTCTGAAACAGACAGTATGTGTTTGCAGTTGCGGTAATCAAAATTCCATTCCACATGTAATCTCAGATTATGCAATCAAGAGAATATTATCTCGGTAAGATTCGGCAAGAAATTTCGATCGCGCGGGAATCTGTGGATATTGGGAATGAAGGAAAAGTGCGTGTCTGCGCGCGGCGCGCTGCCGGCTGGGCAATTCAGTGGTTTGTCTCCCGGAATGCACGCCCCGATTGGCGAACCGATGCAATGAGCCAGCTCAAACATCTTCAAGGCGATGAATCATTTTCGGGCGACGTTCGTGAAGCGGCGCGCCGACTTTCGACAAGAATTTCCGATCGTTTCGAATATTCTCCTTCCGCCGATCCGATTGAAGATGCAATAATCATCATCAACGAAATAACAAGAATGCTGGACCGCGATGCTGATCGATGAATACAAGCGATCGTTGAAAATGCCGGAAGCCGAGGAAGTGTTCGACCTGTTGTTGTACAGGCCTGTTGCGTTTTTGTTCGTTAAAGCCGTGTATCGTTCACCGATAACGCCGAATCAGGTCACGTTCCTTTCCATGCTTGCAGGACTTGTTGCTGCATGGTTTTTTTCAACCGGATCCGCCGCAGTTCTTTCCTGGGCGGCATTGTTCTATGCTGTTGCCAATATTTTGGATTGCAGCGACGGACAACTTGCTCGTCTTCAAAAAAGCGGAACGCTGATGGGCCGTGTTGTCGACGGCGTCGCCGATTATATTTCCAGTGTTGCCATTTTTCTTTCTTTGGGAATCGGGTTTACGCGGAATGCCGATCCGCAATGGCTCCTGGTGATCGGTGCGGGACTCGGCAGTGCGGTTCATTCGTTCTTTTTCGATCACTATCAGGGTGAATTTATTTCCACTGTCCGGTCCGAAAAGAATTTTTTAGAAAAAGAGATTGAACAATTTACTCAAGAAATTCACCGGCTCGAACATGAAAAGGTCGGAACGTTAAAAATAATAGTTCTGCGAATCTATCTGCGATATCTTTCTTATCAAAAACGTGCAAACACAAAAAATGAGCGTCAAACGTTTGAGCCGGAGAGTTATCGAAAAGAAAACCGAGTCATGGTTCGGCTCTGGAGTTTTCTGGGCCCGACGACAAACCGTACTTTGTTGATTGCTTGTGCCATTGCAGGTCGTATCGACCTATATTTGTGGAGTGTTTTCATTTTCGGAAATTGCTGGCTTCTTGTGTGCTATCTGCTTCAGCGAAATATTCATCGTTGTCTTCAATCAGCGAGTTGAACAATATGTCCCGACCGAGTCCGGTAGCGTTTTTTAAACAGTCGCTGAAATCGGAAGCATTTTATGCCGATGAGATAATCAATATTTATCTGATGCGTCCTCTCGCCGCTGTTGTCGTGTGGTTCTTGTATCCGACGAGCATTACACCGAATCAGGTAACGATCATTGCCGTTCTGATCGGATTTTTTGCAGCCATTGTGTACACGTTCGGGACTCCCGTCGCGATTGCTCTTGCAGGTTTTTTGGTAACGGCAAAAGATATTTTTGATGATGCCGACGGACAACTCGCACGCGCGAAACAATTGTATTCTCGTCGGGGCCGTTTTCTCGATTCTCTCGGTGATGTCGCAGTCGATATTGCAATTTTTTCCGCGATAACGTTCGTTCTCTATCATTCAGATCCGACTCCGATAACGGTTATTCTCGGTATTGCCGGACTCTTCGGCATTACGTTGCGGGTTTCGTACCATGTTTATTATCAGGCCTCATTTCTTCACCTTGAAGATCACTACAAACTGAATCGGATTATTGAACGTGTAACGGAAGATGACAAACGGGGCGATCCCGTTGCTCTACGTCTGCAAATATTATTCAATATCGTTTATGGATGGCAGGATCGCCTGATGCACCGGATCGATTCGTGGTGCAAAGGAAAATTTTTATCCGAACAACAAGTCAAGGTATGGTATACCGACCGGGCCGGCTTGCGAATGTCCGGGCTTCTTGGCTTTGGTACCGAGTTTGCATTGCTGACGATATGTTCGCTTCTGAATGCTCTCCATGTTTATCTCCTTCTGAATCTGTTCTTGATGAATGGAATTTTATTGATCAGTATTTTGTATCGCAGGATAATCCTTCGTTCCAGGTTGATGCGGTAGAAACCGTCGTTCCGTTCTTCGATCGTCATCTTTTTCAGTAGCATTTTTATCAAAGTTTTTCGTATTTTGTACGATATTCATTTGAAGGAAGGCATTATGAAAGGAATTATTTTAGCAGGCGGCAGCGGGACGCGGTTATATCCGCTGACACTTGCCGTCTGCAAACAACTGCTTCCGATTTACGACAAACCGATGATATATTATCCGTTGTCGGTTTTATTGCTCGCCGGGATCCGTGAGATTTTGATTATTTCCACGCCGCGTGATCTTCCGAAGTTCAAAGAAATTTTTGGCGACGGATCACAATTAGGACTGAAATTTTCATACAAGGAACAGGCAAAACCGAACGGACTTGCCGAATCATTTCTTCTCGGAGAAGAATTTATCGGAAAGGATGATGTCTGCCTCGTTCTTGGCGATAATATTTTTTATGGACACGGTTTGACCGGTATGCTGCAAAAAGCCGTGGATGATGTCAAATCGAAACGCGGCTCGACGGTGTTCGGATATTATGTGAAAGATCCTGAGCGGTACGGCATCGTCGAGTTTGATAAACATGATAAAGTGCTTTCCATTGAAGAAAAGCCGAAAAATCCCAAATCGAATTACGCCGTGACGGGATTGTATTTTTATGATAATAGTGTCGTGAAGGTTGCCAAGAATATCAAACCGTCGCCGCGAGGTGAGCTGGAGATTACCGACGTCAATAATGTGTATTTGCAGCGCGATGCATTGCGTGTCGAGCTGATGGGCCGCGGCTACGCCTGGCTTGATACCGGAACCGATGAAAGTCTTCTCGATGCCGGCATGTTTATCGCCACAATGGAAAAACGGCAGGGACTGAAAATCGCTTGCATCGAAGAAATTGCCTACATGCAAAAATTTATCGACAAAAAACAATTGCTTGCTCTTGCGGAAACCATGAAGAAAAATTCCTACGGTCAATATTTATTCAACCTTGCCCGGGAAAAGGAGTAAATATGCCGTTTACCGTTTCCCGGCTTGCTATTCCGGAAGTACTATTGATCGAACCGGCCGTCTTTCGCGACAACCGCGGTTTTTTTCTTGAGAGCTATAAACAATCGGAGTTCACTGCATTGGGAATTCCCGAGAATTTTGTGCAGGACAATCATTCGCAATCTGCAAAGGATGTGCTGCGCGGACTTCATTATCAAATCCATCCGAACATCCAGGGCAAACTTGTGCGATGTTGTCGAGGAAAAATATTTGACGTGTGTGTCGATATCAGAAAAGGTTCACCGACGTTTTCCAAATGGGTTTCTGCCGAATTATGCGAAGAGAGTTGCCGGATGATGTACGTGCCGCCCGGCTTTGCACACGGATTTGTCGCGTTGACGGATCACGCGGAAATCATTTATAAATGTACCAGAGAATTTTCCCGCGATCATGATCGCGGTATTTTGTGGAACGACCCTCAAATCGGTATCCAATGGCCCGTTGATCATCCTATTCTATCAGAAAAAGATAAAGCCAATCCGGTATTGAAAGATGCAGATAATACGTTTGTATATTAGTTATGTGAAATTTTTGGGAGCTTGATCAATGAATTCTTTAATTATGGTCTTATTGTTTTGGTTTTTTCCACAACCGGAACAGAATAAGTTTGTTGATAGCGCTACGTTGATCCTTAGTCCAGGAATTGAATTGCACCTTAAGGCATCTATTTTTGATTCAACCAAACACACTATTAAATACTGCGAGGTTGGACCACATTCTGATCCTTGGAAGGGAGTTTGTCTGATTGATGGTCGTCCTGTGTTTGGTGCAGGTTGGGAAATTCCGTACACGGTATTGGATGAGGCTTACGTTATGATCGGTCAGAAAAAAATAGTTCTAGACATTTCTTCTATGTACAATCCCTGGGTTGAATTTCCGAACAAGGAATTTTTTTCCATAAATCAGACAGAAGGTGGTATTATCATTAATGCAAAATTTTCAGACGGTGATGGAAGTTATGAGGCACAATGGTTCATCATTGAAGGAACCTCTGTTAGGCTTAAGCTCGACTATAGTGAAGAGAGGTAATCTCATGAAGAGATCGGGAAGGAATTCGATAATTTTTCTTATATTGTTTTCATAAATATTTAAGAAATCAAATGAAAAAAGCACTTATTACTGGAATAACCGGACAAGACGGTTCGTATCTTGCAGAACTGTTATTGTCGAAAGGTTACGAAGTGCACGGTATCATCCGTCGTGCCAGCACATTTAATACGAGTCGCATTGAACATCTCTATACTGATCCGCATGTTCATGGCGTTAGTTTTTTTCTCCACTACGGTGATATCAGTGACTCGACGAATCTCATCAAACTTCTCTACCGGCTTCAACCCGATGAAGTGTACCATCTTGCCGCGCAAAGTCATGTTCGTGTCAGTTTTGATGTTCCGGAATATACCGGCGATGTGACGGCAATCGGAACAGTTCGGTTGCTCGAAGCGATTCATGAAACGGGAGTGAAGACAAAATTCTATCAGGCATCAAGCAGTGAAATGTTCGGGATGGTACAGGAAACTCCTCAAAAAGAAACAACGCCGTTTTATCCACGCAGTCCGTATGGATGTTCAAAAGTCTATGCATATTGGATCACGATCAATTACCGCGAAAGTTACGGTATGTATGCCTGTAACGGGATTCTCTTTAATCATGAATCGCCGCGGCGCGGCGAAACATTTGTGACGAGAAAAATTACGCGCGGAATTGCGCGTATCAAAGCAGGACTCGATCATGAACTTTATCTCGGCAATCTCGATGCGAAACGGGATTGGGGATATGCAAAAGAATATGTCGAAGCCATGTGGCTCATGCTGCAGCAGGAAAAGCCGGAAGATTTTGTGATTGCAACGGGAGAAACGCATACGGTGCGTGAATTTTTGGAAGAAGCGTTTTCGTATGCCGGGTTGGATTGGAAGAAGTATGTAAAAATTGATCCCCATTATTTTCGGCCCGCGGAAGTTGATATTTTAGTCGGTGATGCAAGCAAAGCGAAGAAAAAAATCGGGTGGGCACCGAAAACCACATTCGGTGAATTGGTTCGATTGATGGTTGACGCGGACTTGGAGCTAGTTCAAAAAGAACATCATGTGAATCTCTCAATGTGAAGAATGGTTTCCATCCATCATGGATAAACATGCGAAAATATTTGTTGCTGGGCACCGGGGACTTGTCGGTTCGTCGGTTGTTCGTGCACTGCAACAGCGTGGATACGATAATCTCATAACGGTGACGCATGAAGAGCTCGATTTGCGGCGGCAAGATGACGTGGAGCATTTTTTTGATAAAACCAGACCGGAGTATGTTTTCTTAAGTGCAGCAAAAGTGGGTGGCATTCTTGCCAATAATACGTACAAGGCGGAATTTATTTATGACAATCTTGCGATTGCTCTGAATCTTATTCATTCTTCGTATAAATTCGGGGTAAAAAAATTATTGAATTTCGGGTCGTCATGCATTTATCCGAAATTTTCTTCCCAGCCGATGAAAGAAGAGTATTTGTTGACCGGCATGCTGGAACAAACGAACGAACCGTATGCCATTGCAAAAATAGCGGCGATTAAATTATGTCGTTATTACAATGAGCAATATGGAACGAATTTTATTTCAGCGATGCCGACCAATCTGTACGGGAGTAATGACAATTTTAATCTTGAGACTTCTCACGTGCTTGCCGCATTGATCCGGAAATTCTTTCTTGCAAAACTTCTTCGCGAAAAAAATTACGAACGTATGCTTCAGGATGTCCGTCGTTATTCACTTGGTTTCGGTTTACATCCCGCCAGTAATGATATCGCTTCAGTGATTGCCTTGCTGGAAAAAATCGGTGTTACTGCCGATTATGTTGAATTATGGGGAACTGGCGCTTCGTATCGCGAATTTCTGCATGTCGATGATCTCGCCGACGCATCTCTGTTTCTCATGGAAGGATATTCGAATAAGGATATCGGCGAGTTTGTCAATATCGGCACCGGTACCGATCAAACGATTGCGTCGATTGCGGCGATGGTGAAACAGATATCCGGTTTTGACGGGGAGATTCGGTTTGATCGCACTCGTCCAGACGGAATGCCACGGAAATTGCTCGATGTAACCCGCCTCTCTTCACTTGGCTGGAAATCAATAATTTCTCTCGACCAGGGTTTACGTCAGACCATTGGATGGTACAGTGCACAGCGAGAGCAGTTGCAACATGCCGCCTCTTAGAATCTCCGTCGTTACTCCATCTCGCAATCAATCCGAATTTCTCGAAGAAAATATCCTGAGTGTTCTCGGGCAGAATGATCCTGCATTCGAACACATCGTGATAGATGCGGCATCAACGGATCATACCGTAGATATTCTCAAGCGCTATCCGCATCTCCGATGGGTATCGGAGCCGGATAACGGCCAGTCGGCTGCATTGAATAAAGGTTTCCGGATGGCTAACGGCGATATCATCGGTTGGCTCAATGCCGATGACTGTTATTGTGCCGGAACGTTTGAACGTGTGCGGGGACTTTTTAGCGATGACCAAACGATGGTTGTGTACGGAGACGGTCGGGAAATAAACCAACACGGAGAGGAAATAGGGAAAATCATACCCCGCGGGATTTCAGCCAGGGAATTCATTTGTTATTGGCGATGGAAATACTCTTATTGCCAGCCGTCGTTTTTTTTCCGGCGAACAGCGTTGGAACGAATCGGATATCTTGATGAGTCTCTTCATTATGTCATGGATCATGATTTATTAATCCGGTTAATTCTCTTGTATCCTTTTGTCTATGTGCCGCAATGCTTTTCTTCGTTTCGTATCCACCCGGAATCAAAAACATCCAAGTCGTTGCGGTTCATGATACCGTCTTCCTTGTGGGAACTTCATCGCGTTTCGCGCCGGTATTGGGGGAAAATTGATCAGGTGCCGTACTTTTCGGCCGTGTGTTCTTTTGCCGGTGCCATCGTGATTTCATTCTTCAAAAATATTTTTTTTATCAGGGGATCGAAATTGCACGATGCAATCCGTCGTATTGTTCGGTCAAAAAATTAAGAAGCTGTTTTCATGATAGATTATTTTTCGCCACAGGCGCGGTCGATACGGATGTTGTTATCGTTATTTTCATTTTCCTGTATCGCGCTGGCGGCGGCATTCGTTGCGTTTCCTTCTCTTGCAGAACTCCTTCAACAGTTCGTTCATTCTGATGAGCCGGAATGGCAGGCAATGTATCGGGAATTGATTGCGAGACTGCCTCTTGGATTAATTATCGCGGCGGCAATTGCGCGTGCAATACACTTTGTCTTTTCACATTTTTCTCACCTTCTTCGATGGTGGTTCTCGATAACGAGAAAACGATTGATCGGTATTACTATTGTTATTGCTCTTTCGCTCCGGGTGTTATGGATTCTCCTTTTTACATCGGAACCGTGGGCAGACGGAATCTGGTATCATCAACTCGCACAACATCTTGCGCACGGTGCCGGTTATTCATGGCCCGACGGAACACCGACAGCTTTTCTTCCCGCCGGTTATCCGGTTGTGCTTTCGCTGGCATATCGTTTGTTCGGTGATGGTTTGTTAACGGGAAAAATTCTCAATCTTTTGCTGAGTCTCGCGATAGTTCCGCTTCTGTTTGAACTGTTTCGGAATGTGTGGAATGAACCTGTTGCCCGGCTCGGTATCGCTATCTACGCTTTTTCGATTGCACAGATTTCATATGTGGGGATTGTTTTTTCGGAAATGTTGTTTTCCGTTGTGTTGATCGCCGCGTTGGTTTGTGTCGTACGATCATACGCCGGCAATCGTTTCACGATGGGCGATGTGATGATAGGAATATTCACGGGCATTGCCGGAATCATTCGTCCGGTCGGATTATTGATTCCTCTTGCCGCGGCGGCAGCGTGGTTTATACATCGTATGCCCCTGCGTCTGATTACCCGAAGATTATTCTTCATTGTTATGGTTACTTCAATCGTGTTGATTCCTACCATTGTTCGGAATTATTATCTCTTTCATGAGATTATTCCGGTTTCAACGAACGGTGGAATTAATTTCCTGATCGGGAATAATGCGGAGGCAACCGGCTATTATAAAATGCCATCCAATATTCAGCTTTTCGGAAACGAGGCGGAACAAAGCAAACAGGCATATGCTCTCGGTTTTCAATGGATTCGTTCGCATCCGCTCGATGCGTTATGGGGGATCGTCAAAAAAGCATTTCATTTGTTTCATCGCAACGACAGCGGCATCCTTTTTTCTATCGTCAAAACAACAAGTCCGGTTCCATGGATGGTTGCCCTTTGTTCGATGATCTTGGAAAACGGAATATATTATATTCTGATCATTCTGACCGCGGCGTACATCTATCGACACCGATTGATACTGAGTTTGAATGAATATTTTCTTATCTTTGTATGGTGCAGTATGACTCTCTTATATCTCATATATTTCGGTTCACATCGATTTCATGTTCCGTATACGTTACTCTTGATGGGTTTTACCGCTGCGTGGATTTGTGACGGATTGACAGTAGGAAAAAATTCGCAGCCCAAAGGAACGGATCGATAAATGAAATTCACAACGGATTACTATCCTCTCGTCTCGATCATCATTCCGGTGAAAAACGGAGCCGGAACGCTGGAGCATTGTCTTCGTTCCATCAAGCGTTCGTATTATAAGAATATCGAAGTGATTGTCGTCGATGATCATTCGACGGACGGCACGTGCGAAATTGCTCATCGTTTTGACTGTACTCTCTTGGAACCAAAAGACGGCGACGGGGCGAATAATGCCCGGAATGAGGGAGCTCGTTGCGCACGGGGAGATATTTTTGTCTTTCTTGATTCCGATATTATTATTCATCGCGAAACCATACTCGGCATTGTCGAAACACTGGAAGATGAGTATACTGATGCAGTTGTCGGTATGTACACAGCGAAACATCGCCATGAATCGTTTGTCAGTCAGTACAAAAATTTGTGGGTCCGGTATTCATACATGAAAAGTTCTCCGGACATCGACTGGTTGTTCGGGGCGATTTCCGGGATTAAACGTCAGGCGTTTGAAAAATTGGGAGGATTTAATACCGCCCTGCTTGCCCGCCACGGTCATGACGATATCGAATTAGGAAAACGTTTTTCCCGCGCACATCTGAACATCATTCTGAATATGGATGTTGAAGTCGAACATTTGAAACAGTACACGGTGTGGTCATTCATCAAGAATGAATATTTCCGCAGTGTCGGATTTTCCGAGATGGCGATGCGGTTCGGCGAGACAGCACGATCCGTACAAAAGGGTTTTGTGAATGTCTACCCGGCGTTCATCGTCTCGACGATTTTTTCGGTTTTTGTTCTGGCGCTCGCCGTGGGGGCGGTTTTAAAAATCTGTTCGCCGGTCTACGTTGCGATTGCGATAGGTCTGTATCTGGCGCTCAATATTCGATTTCTGAATTATCTGGAACAAGTCCGAGGACTATTCGCAATGATGGTCATGGTGCCGTTTTTGTTCATCGATCACATTGTCTGTTTGTCGGGAAGTATTGTCGGGATTCTGAAAAGTTTTAGGAACCGTTCTCATGGCTAATCCGATGCATGCAGAAAGAAACCGAGAGCCGGGATTGAAACAGGATGATTCACACGTTCTGGTTATCAATGAAATTTTTCACAGCATCCAGGGCGAGTCGAGTTTTAGCGGTTTGCCGTGTGTGTTCGTTCGATTGACATACTGTAATATCCGGTGCAGTTATTGCGATACCGAGTATGCTTTTTACGAAGGGAATGAAATGTCCGTTGATGACATTCTTCAAAAAGTGCGTTCGTACGATTGTAAGCTGGTGGAAATTACCGGAGGTGAGCCGCTGTTTCAACCGAACGTTCATGAATTGATGAAACGTTTATGCGATGAAGAGTATGACGTTCTTATTGAAACGGGCGGCAGTCTGGATGTGAGCGCGGTCGACCGTCGGGTAAAAAAAATTGTCGATTTTAAATGTCCTTCCAGCGGAATGATGAAAAAAAATCTCTGGAAGAATGTAGATTTTCTTCAGAAAAGCGATGAAGTGAAGTTTGTCATCGGCACGCGGGAGGATTATGATTGGTCAAAAAAAATGATGCACGATTTTGCGATCGAAAAAAAATGCTCCGTGCTGATGTCTGTTGTTTTCGGTGAACTGGAGCCCGTCCGGCTTGTTGAATGGATTCTCCAAGACAAACTCGGTGTTCGTTTTCAACTGCAGGCGCATAAATATATCTGGCATCCGGCGATGAAGGGCGTATGATCGATTCAAAGTTTATTTTCGATCGGCAGAACCAATGTTGAAACCTGAAATTGCCGTTGTTCTTGTCAGCGGCGGAATGGATAGCTGTGTAACGGCTTCAATCGCCGATCAGCAATACCGGCTTGCATTTTTGCATTTAAATTACGGTCAGCGCACCGAAAAGCGTGAGCTACAATCGTTTCATGATATTGCCGATTATTATCGGGTTGACCAGAGGCTCGTCGTCGATGTGGGGCATTTGAAACAGATCGGCGGTTCCAGTTTGACCGATCAAGACATTCCGGTGGAAAGGGCCGATCTCAGCCGGGAAGTCATCCCGACATCGTATGTCCCGTTCCGTAATGCAAATATTCTTTCGATCGCCGTGAGCTGGGGGGAAGTGATTCATGCAAAAAAGATTTTTATCGGCGCGGTCGAAGAAGATTCTTCCGGTTATCCCGACTGTCGAAAAGAATTTTATGATGCCTTTAATCGTGTTATTTCATTGGGTACGAAACCGGATACATCGCTCGAAATCGTCACACCTCTTATTCATTTCAAGAAGCATGAGATTGTGAAAAAAGGAATTGAGTTGGGAGCTCCGTTCGGGTTAACATGGTCTTGTTATCAGTCGGAGGATATTGCCTGCGGTGTTTGTGACAGTTGTGCTTTGCGTTTACGGGGATTTCAAATTGCCGGCATGGAAGATCCGGTGAGATATATCACGAAACCCACCTATCGTTAAACTTTTAATTTCCTGTTTTGTCATATTAACAATCGGTTTTTACCGGTATTCTGTGATTTTATAAAAAAATGGTAAATCTGACAATTATAAGACTATTTGTTTATCTCGAATGTTTTTTAAAAAATAATTCACGTATCAATCACAAAAACCGAGGTTCGTTATGGTGAAAAGGTTACGTTTTCATGTTTTGATGGGTCTGATGCTCGTTCTGATGACGAATGTCTATGCTCAGGCTCCATTGCCGCCGGCCAATCTTGTTGTTCGGGCGGGATTGGATGGAGGAGCGGTGTTGCGTTGGGGTTCAACGGCAAATACCATCGGTTATAAAGTGTACAGAGCAATCGATGCTGCTCCGTTTGAATTGTATGGGGAAGTGTTTCATCGGGAATTTATCGATTGGTACGTGTTTCCGGGACGAGTATTTCATTATTATGTGACTGCAGCAAATTTGCATGGTGAAAGTGGTCCAAGCGATACGGTTGATTTTCATTTTGAAGCCGATCATCCGAAGCCGCATCAAGGAGTCATTACCGGACGAGTCATCGACAGTCTAAGCGGATTGCCGATTCAGAATGCTGTGGTTCGATTCTTTACCAATGCTGGAATGTGGACCGAGCGGACACATACAGATTCCGGGGGAGTGTATTGGGTGCCGCTGGACACGGGGAATTATATTGTTCAAGCCCGCGCGGTAAATTATTTCGATGAATGGTTCAATAATGTTAAACGGTTAGAGAACGCAACAGTCATTCATTTGCATCAGGATACGGTGACTGCCGGTTTTGCAATGCATCTGGTTCCTCAACCTATTCCCGTTACTGTAACCGGTACGGTAACCGATAGCGTCACCGGGCTTGGAATTCCCAATGCCTTTGTCGCATTTTTGCGACCTCTCCGTTATCTTCGTGAACTTGAAGCAATAACCGGTATTTTTGGCGGTTTCCCATTTGAACGATGCATCCTTCCTGAACTTGGCGAACTGCAGGGCGCTGTTTGGTTTGGAAGAACCGACTCATCCGGAAATTACACGGCGCATTTTATTAGCGACCAGCATATCCGGTATATCGCTATTGCCGTGAAAGCCGGATATATTGAAAAGTTTTATAATAATAAATATAGTCCTTTGGATGCGAACCGATTGTTCTTAAATCACGATACGTCGGGAATTAATTTTGCACTTCTCCCGAATCCGAACGCCGTCAATACATTGTCCGGAACGGTTTCCGATTCAGCAGGAGACGGGGTGCCGTCGTTTTTAATGCTGTTCCGTAAAACGATCTTCGGGCGGTATCCCGTGCGTTTCCGGATGACCGATTCTTTGGGCAATTTTGAATTCTTTCATCTGGTTGCAGGTATATTCTATATCAAAGCTTTACCGGTATCTGATTATGCACCCGCATGGTACAGCCAGCCTGCTTGTGGCGTATATAATTGGAAAAATGCGGACAGTATCAGTGTGTCAGGAAATATCTCCGGCATTGATATTTGTGTCGGGCCTGCATCCGTTTCCGGTTGCGGCGGCATTGCCGGAGAGGTTGTTTTGGGCGGCGGTAATTCTCCTTTGGCGAAGAAAACGTCGACAGCAAGTTCCGGGCTCCAAGGAGTGACTGTTTTAGCCGTTTCGAATACCACGGGGCAAGTCGTTGGCTATGATGTTACGGAAGATGACGGTTCCTACTCAATCGAAGATGTTGCTGCTGATTCGTATCAGATTGTGATCGATAAAGTCGGATATTCAGCCGGTTCCGTTCCGACATTTACCATCGCCGATACCAATAATTATCATGTGAGTAATACATCTCTCACAGTTTCACCGGATGTGACAACAGGCGTCGTCGATGGAAAACGAAATCTTCCTGCAGAATTCCGGTTGGATCAAAATTATCCTAATCCGTTTAATCCGTCAACGCAGATTCATTTTGATATTCCAAAAGCCAGTCTTATCAATCTCAGGGTTTACAATTTGATTGGTCAAGAAGTGGCGGTGATCACCAATACGACGTTCGGTGCAGGTTCATATACGGTAAAGTGGAATGGGGCTGATTTTTATGGCAATTCCGTTTCGAGTGGTGTTTATTTGTTTAAGCTCGTTGCCACTCCTCTTGACGGCAGAGAATCGCAGTTTACTCAGGTCCGTAAGATGATGCTCATGAAATAACCGGTATTCCGGCGTTGCACATCGACGCATAATTATCTCTATCAAGGGCGATCTGCTGAAGG
>Ga0265322_10000086_pt1 | contig 43762 bp, 62 predicted proteins | sample 41222metaG_FD_193584 | JGI IMG/M metagenome (GOLD analysis project Ga0265322, IMG submission 193584) | Rhizosphere microbial communities from Carex aquatilis grown in University of Washington, Seatle, WA, United States - 4-12-22 metaG | ecosystem: Host-associated > Plants > Roots > Rhizosphere...
ATCCGCCGCCACCATCAATTCCAACCACAACATACGGAGAAGACATCAATGTACGATATCATCATACAGCAACTGAGCATCCTGTCCGCAGAGCTAGACCGCACGAGTCCCACGGAGCGCTCATACGACCGCCAGCGAGCCCATGAGGCTTGGCTGGACCACACGGAGCGTTCGATCCTGCGCAGCGATGACAGGGCGCCTAGCGCCATCCTGACAATCGCTTAGTTTCCCTTATAGCCCACCATGTGGGCGGGCTATGAGGGCAATTATGCCCCTAAGGAGTATATCATGCTACATATCCTATTGGCTATTACAACGATTACAGCATACTGCGGAACACCAGAGACTCACGAGTGCACATTGGAAGACGTTAGGGAGTCTACCTACTGCAGCACCGATGAAGGGGAACAAGACGAGGTATGCGACGATACTGACAATGACTGCGAAGAAGGTGGGGCGTGTTATAACAATCCACAACGATGCACAAGGGAGCAGGAGTAAGACAATGATTACAATGTAAGCAAGGCGTCGCAAGTCAGGCAAGTAGCAGAATGTGCGGTAGACGCGCTTATTGACGAACTAGGTAAGTTCTAATGAGCCATATGTAGGCTTAGTGTATACATTGTATGATATGGTATGTGTATACCATCAATATACAGTGTGTATGGGGTGTGCTGGGGTGAAAGGGCGAGTATTAGCGAGTATTAGGCTGTATTAGCCCTTATCACCTTTTATCACCCCGCATTACAAGGGCTTACATTGACATACAAAAACCCGCATAAAACCACACCCTCCCACACCCTCCCACACCAACCTTCACGTCCCTACATCACCATACATTCCCATACATCCCATTACACCCAACCACAATGTGTTTGGATCTCTTTTCCTCTAATATGTCCACCTACATGGCATTACATAGTAAGACACACAATGTGTTTGGATCTCTTTTCCTCTAATATGTCCACCTATATGGCATTACATAGTTGTATCAACTACAATTAGCTTATACCCATACATAGGGCATCATAGCACCACATAGGTAAAGACGTCGTATAATGGCGTATAGGAGGAGCAATGGGATATATAATGTATGGGTGTGGCATTAGTGCTAATGCATTGTCTATGCCCGTTTGATGGCTTATTATGTGCTATAGCAGGGGTTATGCCATTGTCTTGGCATAGGATTAGCATTATTGCAGGGGTTATGCCCGTTTGATTGGTATGGGATTAGCATTATTGCAGGTTTGGTACCATATGCTAGGTGGAAGGGTTCCCTACATAGTTGCCAAGGGGTGGAGCTATAATACAGGCATAGAATATATATTCTATATAATATATAATAAAACACTATAAAACACTATATTATAACACCATATTATAACACTATAAAACACTATATTAATATAATAATATCAAAAGTTTATCTATATCTTCTTTTGTTATACCCCATTTACTCATAAAACTTATTACGTGTGGATCATAAAAACCCTTTATGGAGTTGTCATCACGCAGTCTTGAATAAATAAAACATATTCTATGTATTGCTTCCTGTTTCGTTAGTGCTGGTCGAGCGAATATATTAGTTCCACTAATCATTACTCCATTAGGTATTTCCATTTTAGATCCTATCTATAAAACATTATATTTAGTTAGGGACAAGTAAAACGAGTTTTTTGTAAAATTGTAATTGAAACACTACAGAACAAGGTAGATCCGAGAGAAGTAAGAGTTATATTATATTGTTTAAGTACCGTAGTCTCTATCACTTACCAACTTATTCCTACCTCTCCCAACCTCTCTCCTACCTCTCTCTACCTCTTCTCCTACAACCACTAGATAGAAGAAGAACTATTATTACTTCTACTACCAATTATATATTTATCAATAGAACTACTATCTTACCACTACCAATAGTTCTCTTTCCTTTACCATATTTAGTAATTATTCTCCACATCTGCATTCTACTACAACCATAAATGTTAGCTAACTGTCTCAATGAATAGAATGGTTTCCTCCCAGTTGCTAACGCTAAGTCAACTGTTCTTTCCCATTCTTCATCAGTACAAAGCTTATGCGTTCTTGCCAATGTCATTCTTGGTATCTCAAAATGTTTTGCTAATGCATTATCGGAGAACATTATGACTTTCTTCATATAGATTTCTTATTTCTTCTCCAAGTAAGAACAAGATCTGTTTCTCTTTGTCTGATAATTTACGACTTCTCTTATTCTTATGAACATAAAGTAATTCTTTTACTGAACTAAAATGCTCTGTCATAATCAATAACTTTGTTTTCTTACCATATAATTTATGACAAGTCTCAAACAATTCACCAATTACTGTGTTAGGTCTAAAATTATAAACATTATCATATAATAATGCTAATGCTCTTTGTTGTTTCGTTGTTAGTTTTATATATTTTTCGTGTATTTTATAATATCTTTTCCAAAACTTTTTACCTACATAACTTGGAAACGCATGAGACACCATTCCCGATATTCCAAACAAACATTCATCTTTGAATGTTCCTTGATGACTACATTCGTTTATTAGAACTGGAAACTGATTGAAGTAAAAATACATATCTTCTTGAACCGTCATTGGTTTACCTCCAGATTATATGGCAAAAATTGCCCATACTGAAACAATTTACATCAAATTATATGTCAAACGTTGCAAAACTTAACGAATATCGTGGTACCATTCCACTGGAACAAATCCAAAATGTCAATGAATATCTTAATGCTGGACTAACAAGAAAAGAGATACAGGAAAAGCTATCTAAAACATTAGATCAAGAGATTTCTATTGGATCTGTTCGCTCCTTTGTAAACTATATCAACAAAACAAAAAGAACTTCAATAGATCATGATTTTATTGACAAAGTTTCTGAGGATATTAAGAAGGATTTTGAAAGAATTGAAACTCTAACAGTTCAGTTAGAAGGAATTGGATCCAAATTGATAAAAGAAGATCTGGAAATGGGACTAAAAGTTGCAGATCGTCTAATCAAGTTATATAGCCTAAAGACATCATTCATCAAAGATGCTAGAGATAACACTAAAGGCAGTGGTGAATTGAGCAGAGAAGAAATGCAAGAATTGGCTGAACATACTGCAAGAAGACTAAGTCTAAAGAGATAATGAAATCAGATCTAAGAACAAAAGCAGAACAAGACAAGTTCATGAAGAAGCTTGCGACATTATCTCCAAAGGAGATAAAGTCATTGTATATGAAACCTGAGTTGTTTCTAATGCCACACCAGATACCACCTCATCCAATGCGGATGAAGAATGGTAGAATTATGCAAAAGCCCTGGAGGTATTTTCTGCTTTGCGGAGGAAGAGGCGCAGGGAAAAGCTATGCTGGTATTTCCTGGTTATTCGGTAAAGTTATAAATGGTGCTAAATCTGTTGCTATTGTTGGTCCTGACTTTCGTGCTGTAGAGAATGACTTAGTTCCATTATTCCTTGCTTGTGCACCACCAGATGAAGTAAAGAAAGGTCTATGGGCTTGGAATGCTCAACGCGGAGTTATACATTGTCCAAATGACGTAAAGGTCAATGTCTATACCAGTAGTAGTGAAATCCGAGGTCCAAACTTAGAATACTGTTTCTGTGATGAGATCGTAAAATGGTGTGATGGTAATAGTAATACCATTGATGAGAGGTTTGAAGTATTGGATCTTGCTGTAAGAAAAGGTGATTACCCTCAGATATTCATTGCTAGCACTCCAAAGCCAATAATGTTTTTCAGACGTTTCTTTGATAAGATAGCAAACAAGGATTCGGATTATAGTATCAAAACCGCGAGTATGACGGAAAACCCATACCTAAGTGCTTCATTCAAAAACGTAATGTTAAAGAAACACGAAGGTACAAGATTCGGAGCACAAGAGATCAATGGGATTGTATCTTTTGATATTGATGGTGCACTATGGAATCCAGAACTAATTGATAAAACTCGTGTCAATAAGATTCCAGTAATAGATGATGAGAGGGAGAACGTTGATCCATTAGGCTTCTTTCTAAGAACTGTTATTGCTGTTGATCCATCTGCTGGAGATGGAACCGATGAGAAAAGTCAGGATGAATGTGGTATAATCGTTGTAGGTCTTGGAAGAGATATGGAATGCTACGTTATAAAGGATGCTACTATGTTTGGCTCTCCTATGAAGTGGGCTACAAAAGTAGGAGAACTATATCAAGAGTATCGCTGTGATACTGTAGTGGCAGAGGTAAATAATGGAGGAGATATGGTAGAGTTTATTCTACGAGCTCACCTAAAGAACCATCGTCCTGTAATCAAGAAGATACACGCAAATAAAGGTAAGCTTGTTCGTGCTCGTCCAGTCTTAGCATTGCAAGAGCAAGGGGAAATCCATTTTGTTGGTTTTCATTCCAAGCTTGAAACAGAATTGTGTAATTATGCTGGAACGGGCAAAGAAGATAGTCCTAACAGACTGGACGCATTCGTTTATGCTATTACAGAGATAATGCTTGAAGACAGTCATGCACCTCCATTCAACTATGATATGTTACCGGACTTCTCATGATTGGACCTTTCTTCAAATACTTTGGTTCTAAATGGCGTGTTAGCATTGTTACGCCAGAACCACAACACAACACTATTGTAGAACCATTCGCTGGTAGCGCTTGTTATTCATTGAGACATTACAAAAAAGATGTTATTCTATATGAAACACATCAACCTGTAGTTGAACTATGGCGTTGGCTAATCTATTCTGCTACAAAACAAGATATACTTGATATTCCATTGACGAAAGACGTTCCTGCTTTTACACCAATCGATACATTACCATTATCAAAAGGTCAACAGTTATTATTACAATACAATCAACGAACGAATAATAACACCAGTAGAACGACTGCTGATATTAGCCATTTCATCAACGGTGGCTGGACTGCTGGTAAGCGCGCAATGGTAGCGCAATACATCAATGCCATAAAACATTGGCAGATATTCCAATTAGATGGGATGACAGCGTTTCATCATAAGAATGCTACATATGAAGTTGATCCGCCATATTCATTATATGGACATAAGTATTATAAACAAATGCAAAGATTAGATTATGATATGTTAGCAAAACATTGTCTTTCTATGAGATCACAAGTCATTGTTCACGAAAGCACTGCTAAGGATGGAACACTACCAGCATATTTACCATTCCAATCATTCAATAAGCAGTTTCATAGAAACGACAGAATGACAAACCCAGTTAAGGAATTGATATGGACGAACAAGTAAAACGAACAAAATCTGTACCTTGGTCTATATTATCTTCCAAGCACAGTTGTCATTTACCAGACAGAGTAAATCGTATGCGATTGCTCAATCTCGGTGGCTGGAAGATAAAGGAAGAAGCACAACTCTTTTTGCATAAAATGCAACAGGAGTCAGATGCTGCATTCCGCGAACGTGTAGAGGTATCAGCTTATAGACCATACATTCCAAAGTTTGTGAATATCTATAAGAGTAATCTATTCTCTGAAGATCTATTCGTGCACGAAGCACAAGATAAAGATGATGCTTCTACTACTGGATCATCTGCGGGAGATGATAACAGTTTCTATAAGATCTTCGCATCTAATTGTGATGGACTGGGTTCATCATACCATAACTTTATGAAAGAACGTTATGCTACTGCATTATCAGAAGAGTATGGGTATTTTGGAATGGATCTTCCAAAGAAGATAATCGCTCCCATAAATAGATTAGAAGAAGAGATTGCAGGACAAGACAGAAACGTATTATATAAATTAGATCAATTATGTGTATGGGATTTTCATATTGATCCAAAAACAGGACGTTATACTTGGATCAAACTTGGTTTTAGAATTGAGGATGCACCAACATTCGATTCTCTTCCAATGCATCACTATGAAGTGAAAGTATGGATTGCTGGTGAAAAATCAGCAAACTGGGAACTATACGTTACACCGCAATATGAGAATGATAAAGATCCAGAACAAGATGAATTGATAGATATGGTGGACGAAGGAGATAGTTCATTCCGCAAGATTCCAATCTATTGTATTGATTTATCTAATAATCTTTCTGTAGGCTTCAAGCTTGGTCCACTAGCACAAGAGCATTTTCAGATGAGTTCATATGAAAACTCTGCCACTGCTAGAGCCTGTGTAACGATACCAGTTCTAAAGAGGGACAAACTTGTTCCAGCCAAGAATGAAGGTATCTCATTCAAAGCAGCAAAAGGAATTGCTCCACAAGCAACATTCAATGCCAAAGGCTTCTTAGAGATTGGTAAAGAAGAATCTCTTGAGATTGTAGAAACAGAAGGTTCAGCTCTAACGTTCATTCATAAGCAGAATGAGGATAGAGTAGAACAAATGCATGAGACTATGAATCAATTACATTCTGCTTCAAAACAAACCTCTTCTAAAACAGGACGTTCTGCTGCTGCAATGAGAGAAAGCCGATATCAGATGGAACTTCTAATGGGAGACCATGCAGAAATCATTTTTGATGTTACAAAAGATGTCTACCGAGACCTTTCTGACAGCAGGGAAGACGGAAGTCCAATTTGGATTGTAGAAGGACTATGTACCGAACCTCCAGAAGACACCGATACCATTCTCAAGCGAGCAGAGAAGCTCTCAAGATATGGAATAGGTTCTAAATTGTTCGATAAGAAGTACCGAAACAAACTGGCACAAAGTCTTATCGGTAAGATTGGTCGTGAAGAACAGTTAGAGATAATTGAAGAAATAGGGACTTCAGTTGAATCTGGTGATGCTGGAATACTATTCGGTCCAATATATGATTGGAAACTACAACAGAAAATCAACAGCAAACCTGTAGGAGAAGGCGCTGATGGTAAAACAACAGTTCAAAGTCCACAATCAAATCCACAGTCTTCTGATACGACAATGAAGATTGGTGAAAGTGGACAGCAAGCCTTACCAACAGGTTCAAACCTACAAACTGGTCAACATATAGAATGGCAGACAGTGTATAAATTACTCAAAGACGATTATAGCGAGAAAGATTTACAATGGGTCAAGCAAGTCTCCTGGAGAGGTCCAGTAGAAGTTGATGTAGCAGACATATCGTTTCTTGGTGAAGAGAATTGGAAAGCTAACAAAGAAGGTCCACAGGGAACAGAGAAGGTAGAAGAGTTCAAGAAGGTTCTATCTGATAAAGGTTTCTCAGCTCTCAAGCCAATAATTCTTGCTAACATGCCACACAATAATGAAAAGTATACAATTATCGATGGTAGACATCGAGTTGTTGCAGCAAGGGATAGTGGTATACCAGTATTAGCATACATTGCAGACGTTGGTAGCATGGATTCTGATACACCGCATATGCAATTACATTCGAAACAACAAGCGTCTGGTGCAACAAGTGCCTGACCAAACTGAAACAACATTGCAGTAATAATGTAAGGCATTCCGCTTTGACACGCCCACTGGAGCGATATCCTAGAAGAAAAACGGAAACCAAATGACTGATGAACAAACTATTTCTATGTCTCAAGCTGAACTGTCAGCTCTAATTGCTAAAGAAGTCAACAAAGGACTTACAGCTCGATTAGACCGAGAGTTTGAAGCACGACAACCTAAAAAAGAAGAATCAACTGTCAATCCAGCACTTCCACCTGAAGTGCAAGATCTGCTAAAACAATTCGATGTAATGAAAAAACAAAACGCCGAACTAAAAGCCGACAGTGAAAAACGTCTCAAGCGGGAACAGGAGGTGAATCTAAATGAAACGCTTCGTAAAGAGTTCTTAGCTAATAACTTTGATCCAAGACACGTAGACCACGCTGTGGCATATCACAAAGGTGTTGGTAATGCGTATGTTGATGTTGATGGGACACCTCGCCTCAAAATAGCAGGGCAAGACCTATCTGTCGCAGATGGAGCAAGGGCATATGCTCGATTAGATGATGCTAAGTTATACTTAGCGCCAAAGGGAACTGGTGGTAGTCAAACTATTACTCCTCCAGTCAAACCAACAGTAGCACAACTTGCTACTGGAAGAAACTTAAATGCAGAAGAAGGTACGCTTAGTGCAGAAACACCAGACTTAGACGCTGCTATATTGGCAGCACTCGGTCGTCGATAACAACAAGGAAATTACTTAAATGGCTTATCCACAATTTACATCAGACGTATCAGCTAATATAGCATCGTCCATTCCTCATCAATTCTATAAAGAAGGTCAATTCATTATCAATAGAAGTACACCCCTTCTATCAATGAGTAACTTCGTTCGTGGAACATCAAATGCCGCTTATTGGACTGTGTCTGATGGTGGAGCTTCATTCGGCTACGTAGGTGAAGGCGAACAAGTAAACGTAAATACCGAGTTCAATCCAGACAACGTTCTAACGTTATCTCTACCTCGCGGTATTCTCCGAACTGGTTTCGCAATCTCAGAAACAGAATTAGCACACGTTGAATCACTTGATTCGAGTATTACATCAGCTCAAGTAAAACAACGTTTGGTAAATCTTTGGAAGGGTTCTTATTCAGCTCTAGCACGTGGCTTAGAAGTACAAGCTGCTATTGGAAATGGCACTGCCATTTCAATCGCTTCAGGTGCAACTGTTCCAGGTACATATGGTTGGCTATACCTCCTAGAACAAGCATTAGCAAACGGTTCATACGCAGGTCAATCACTTGCAACACACCCAGCGCTAAAAATCAATTCAGTAGCAGTAGGTGGTGCAATATCAACCGCTGCAATGGATGAAGGTTTCTCCGCTGTTCTCGAACAAGCAGGTGATGTATTCGACGGAACCTACTTCCTAATGTGTTCACCACGAACAGAAGCAGCACTAAAAGCAACTGCAGATAGTACTGTATCACTTCAAGGTGCATTACGATTCAACGCTGATAGCCAAGAAGCTTCATACCTCTTAGGTGCACGATCAACTCCAGGTGATCGAAAAGCACGTATCAGTTATGATGGTATTCCAGTTCTAGTCAACTCAGCTTGGTCAAACAGGACATCAAGCAGTTCTGCTAATCTCGATGGTTACATGCTTCTCGCATCAACCAAAGACTACGCAGTAGACGCAATCCCATACAGCAACAAAGGTCTATCACCAACAGAAGGTATGGAAAACGCTGTTCAGAAGTTCGGTCGTGTTACATCAGAGATTGGTCTACCACTCTATTACAGAGGGTATGCTGAACTCGGTGGTGTATTCGCTGCCTTCGCTTCAACAGAACTCCAATTCATCTGGGGTGCACCAAATCGTATGTGCGTGTGGACCGGCATCACAACTACATAAAGGCTGTCTAAATGCCAATCGTATATACTATTCCAACAATAGGGACACCCTTTACTCCACAAGAGAAAGACTTATGTCGCACATATATGTTGGTTCCAAGAGCATTCGCCACACCGCATGCATTGTTAGAAGGTATCTTCGAGGCAATCGATGGAATGATTAACAATCCAGATGATATGGGTCAAACACAACAATCTATAAGATATGTTCTATATAGACTTGTTAGTATTGAGAACCGTATTGAGCAGTATGAAAATCTTACTCTCAGTTCTGAAGTAGAAGGTGAAGTTCAAATCGACGCTATTCGTTCACTCGCAATGGATAGAGAAGTAAATGGACCCGCATTACTAACTCAGTTAGCATCAAGGTTAGCATTCAATCCAGACGGCAATTATTTTGATCCTGTTGTGACGATGCCTACTGGTGGTGGACACGTAGCATATCGAATACCAAGGTCATAAAACCTATACCTTAGCTTATCTTTTTTTACTTAGCCCACTATCCCCATAGTGGGCTATTTTCTTTTACACAAGGAATTACAACAAATGGCACAAACAAACAATGGTATTGGTGGTAATGTATATACTACAGGTATGCCAGCAACAAAACAAGTCTCAACAAATGTACTTATCAATAACTTCGTTCTTCGTCAAGAGACTGCTGGTTATGATGGGTATGTAGTAATCAACAATGGTGTTTGTCGTTTACTCGGAATGACAGCATACAATAGTAGTGGTTCTGCTAGAGCTATTCAAGTCCATGATACAAATGTACAACCAGCAACTAGTGCAACTCCAGTCAATATGCTTGTAGTTCCTGCTGGAAGTCAAGCCAGTCTCACATTAGGTGAGACACAGTTCCAACGAGTATATACAGGCTTAGCTATTGCATCATCATCTACAATACCAACATACACTGCCACTGGCAGTCCTGATGTCTGGCTATTTGTCGAGTGGATTGCACTCTAAAGGTAATCTGTGGCTAATACACTTATAGGTAGTAATACAGCCTTTGGAGGTTCTAATGGCAATGCCACAAGCATTCAAGGAATACCAGTTGATCCAACAACTCCACAGGATGGTTATACATTAGTATATAATGGAACAGAATGGGTTCCAGTTATACAAATGTCTGGCAGTTTTACTGCTGGCGGGGATTTAGGTGGCACTGATACAGTTCAGCAAGTCTTAAGCATTTCAGGCAATGCTGGGATTGCAGGAATATCTGCTACAACGCTCAACTTTCTTGCATCAATTCTTTCACCAACAATAAAACAAGCCGCAATAAGTACACCAAGCACAATAGGACAAACTCTTACACTAAGAGCACAAGATAGTACTGGAACATCAAGTCGTGGTGGAAACATTGTATTATCATCAGGTCTTGGTCCAACAGATGGAAGTATTGATTTAGAGATTGGTGGAACAATAGTTGGAATACTCAATTCCAATAGGTTTTACAAATCAGTTGGAGATAATAATAATACAAGAGTTGTATCATCTAATTATAGTATGAATGATAATGATCAGGTTATTCTAATACTTGGTGAAACAAGTAGTGTCACAGTAATATTACCAAACCCAAGTGGGTTAGCAGTAGGGGATGTTTTCAGTGTAAAGGATGCAAGTGGATTAGCAAACACTTATACACTAACAGTTTCTGGTGGTGGGTTCAATATAGATGGGAATACAACATATATACTTAACAATCAATTCGAAAGCATCGATATAATTTTCAACGGCAGTTATTTCAATATAATATAAGGTTTAGTTTCGCAAACTTCGCATTAAGTTGTAATGCTTTTTTATTACAACTCATCAGTCATCTTTTTACTTTTCATCTTTACCTCTAACCTTCAATCTACAACAGCTTGAGTTTTCTGTCAAGCAAAGGAAATTAACTTGAGTTACAATACATCGTTATCACTCGGCGGGGCATACACAGGCAATCTACCAGTAGCGGCATTAGTTGCAGGAACTGCTAATCAGGTTTTAATCAACAATGGAACTCCAACACCAACCTGGACTACATTGTCTGGTGACGTTACTAATACTCTTGGTGTTACAACGGTCGGACAATTACAAGGGACAATAGTTCTTTCAGGAACACCAGCTTCTGGGAACGTTCTCACTGCAACATCATCAACAGCGGCACACTGGGCAGCTCCATCAGGCGGAGTTACTTGGGGAAGCGATTTGGTTAATAGCACAAGTACAAACCAATATGTTTCAGCATTATCATATAGCTCATCTTCAGCAGGTGGGGCTATAGCAATCAATGGGACAGGAACAACATTTGTAATTGCAACTGGTAATACAGGATTTAGTCTAACACAAACAAGCACTTCTTCTGGCAATGGTAGCGTTCTAACTATACAAGCACAAGGTGCAACAGGAGCATCACACAATGGTGGAAGCCTTGTTCTATCTTCCGGTACATCTGGTTCTGCAACAGTTGGCAACGTTACAATTCAATCTGGTGGAACAACAGCAATACAAGTCACAGCCACACAAGTGGTTCATAGCACAGGCTTCGGTAGAAACGAAGCAAATGTATCAGCAGTTAAAACAGCAAATTATACTGTTCTCACTACCGACTATATCGTTCTCGTTGACAGCACAAGCGGAACATTCACAGTAACGCTACCAGCAAGTCCAACTGTTGGGAATATGTATATAATCAAGGATAGCACTGGACACTGCTTTACCAATCCAGTTTCACTATCAGCCAATACAGCACAAACGATTGATGGTGCAGGTTCATACAGCATCAACAACAACTATGAGTCGGTTCAAGTTCTTGCATTGACAACTTCAACATATGCAATCCTCTAATAGTTAGTCACGGCAAACTTATGGGAAAAATAAATGGCTTATAATAGCAAACTCGCATTATCTGGTGATTTATCAGGGAGCAACATTGCTGGAACTGTAATCAAGATACAAGGCAATCCTGTAATCAACACAAGTCTTGGTAGCACACAAGATGGATATGTATTGACTTGGCACAATGCTAGCACACAAGCACAATGGCTACCAGTCTCCAGTGGTGGATCTGTCACTTGGGCAAACGATCTTGTAAATAGCACAAGCACAAACCAATATGTGAGTTCATTGAGTTATTCATCTGCGAGTGCGGGTGGAACAATTACTATCAATGGAACTGCAACAGCATTACAAGTTGCAGCGAACAATACAGCATTCAAGATTAGTCAAGCAACACAGACAAGTGATATCGCAACAAGTGATATTACAATTTCGCCACAGCCACCCTATGCCAGTGCATCATCTAATCCTATTCCCGGTAATCTTACCGTAAATTTTGGGGTAAATCCACAGGGCACAAAAGGTGGAGGACTAAAATTACAACGTAATGGCACCACGGCAATGATGTTAGGCACGCTACCCGGAGGCGGGGCAAACTGTCCCATTATTTGGTTTGGAACAACCGCTACAACATTTTCAACAATCAATACCAATTACATTGGTATTGATAATGGTAATTCTCGTATGAATATAAATATTGGTAATATTGCTGTTGATGGACTATCCACCATTTCATCATTACAACTCAGTTATCAAGGTAGTCAATTTATTACCATTGGCAATTATGGCGGCTGGGGCGAGTTTGTTAGATTTGGAGCAGGGTTGAGTTTCGGAACCCAATCACAAACAGCCAATTACACCATAAAACAAACTAATTCTGGTGCGGGCGCTGACTATATAGTTTTCGTTGACACAACAGTAGCGGGCGCAGGAAAGACAATAACTTTGCCATCTTCACCACACTCGGGTGAAAGTTATGAGATAAAAGATAGCACTGGTTCTGCTGCCACATATAATATAACAATCTCTGGCAATGGTAAAAACATAGATGGACACTCAACATTCGTTATGGCAACAAACTATCAACATATTCGCCTCGTCTATAATGGCGTTGGCGGAACTACGCAATGGCAGGTAATGTAAAATGATCAGGAGTTTCTAAATGTCTTACGCATCTAACCAACTAACAACTATCACATTCAATGCATCGGGAACTTGGACAGCGCCCGGTGGAGTTTCATCTGTATTATTGATGGGGTTCGGCGGAGGCGGGGGTGCATCGTCCGGCATATCAAATCTTGGAATTTACACTACAGTAAATTATCCATATGTCGTGGGCGGAGGAAGTGGAGGAGCTGGCAGTAGTTTATCAACAGTTGTTGTCCCAGTCACCCCAGGCACATCATATATAGTTACAATAGGTTCGGGCGGGATTGGGGGAGCCCCTTCTATTGTTGGAACGAACGGATATGGGCAAAGCGGCACTTCTGGTGGAAGCACAAGATTTGGAACATTAGCAGAGTTTCCGGGCGCGGGTGGCGGGTATGGTGATACAGATAGTGGTTATTTTTTGTCTGGTGGTGGACTTTCGGATGGTTATACACCAGGCGCAAATAATGGGTTTGTTACAGTTCCTAATGGAACATATGCAATCTCTATATTAAATACAAGTCCACAAGCTGTGTTGATCGGTTATCAGATTTCACCGCAATGGGCTATGGGCGGCTATGGTTGTTTTAGCCGGACAGGAAGTGCACTTGCTACAACAGATTATGCTACTAACGGTGTTAGTAATACTGTCACATTGGGATCAGCAATATCTTATTTAGGGGGTTTCGCAGGAGGGAATGGTAGCGCATCAGGAACACATTGTGGAGGAAGCGGAGGAGCTGGCGGGGGAGCTGGCCCGAATGGGAACGGAGCGAATGGAGCGAATGGACCTAATTCAACTGGTAATTCTATTGGTGTAGCAGGGAATAACGGATCTAATGCAGCAGCTAATTCTGGGTCTGGAGGCGGCGGGGGGTCAGCACCAGCATCAGGCACATCTTCATCACAATTAGGCGGCAACGGAGGAAACGGCGGAAGTGGCCAACTAACAATATGTTATTAGAATAACAACAGATCATATCATAATAATTCTTACATTGACTCCAGCATACATTATACTCGGTATAATTCTTATCAGATGGATTGTGAAAAAGGTAAAAAAATGATATTTATTAGCACAATCATTCTCACAGCAATCTTCTCTTCTTCTGCATTAACATATCTACTATTCCCAAGATACAAAACATCCAAGAAGGTTCACCTATCAACAAAAGAGTTCAACTCTCTCCACGCTCTTTGCATTACACATCTAAAAGAAGTAAAGAAACCAGATCATCTAAATAGTATAAACTACTTTGAGATAAAGATAGGTAATACAACTTACAAAAGGGAACTAATATGATACTATCAATTATAGATACAGTTGCAATAGCAGTTTTATATATTGCAGTTGGTGTTCCATATGTTAAAGCAAAACTAAAAACAAAATCAAAACAACAATTATCTACTTTTGTTGGTCAAATTGAAACGAATGTAAAGAAAGACTTATCTAAATTACCTGATGCAATAAAATACCCCAAAGTAAAATAATACTGCATACAAACATAATGAACACAACATTCCTCATATAAGGATACTGGTATATGGATCAAAATAGCACTTTCCACTTCGTTTTCGCTTCTATTCTGACAGCTATGCTTGCAGTGGCAGGATGGTTATTCAAGTCCTTTATAGCACGTTTCGCTGCAATTGAGGAGAAGATGAACCAACACGAAATTGCTGATGGTAAAATACATACAAGGTTAGATACAAAGTCAGAAGAGATTATAAAGCGTTTCGATAAGTTTGAAGATAAACTTGATAACCTAACGAAACTGATATTGGAGATGAGACGATGACAAGCTGGCAATATTTTATTATAGCAATTTTAGGTGCTCTTCCCGCATTTCTTATGGGAATGCTATCCTTTATTCAGAGCTTAAGGAATGCTCGTAGTATATCTGATAACCACACCAGCCTAATGACACAGGGGCAGGATAACCACGCTTCCCTAATGCAAGCGGTAAAGCGTGAATAGCACTTGGAAACGAGAACATAACGAGTTTGGTGAGAGGTGCAAAGTCTGCACACAGTTTTGGCACTTCGCTGAAAAGAACTACATACTTGATGGCAAAACATTTTATGTCTGTTATTATTGCAGAACATATAGAAACTGGGAGATATAATGGAAGAAGCAGATGAGTTCCCGCCACCCGCAGAGATGATATAAATGAATACACCTATTGATTACATACGTTTTGCCGCAGATCAAGCGTTATATACTCCAAGCCTAATAAATCTACGTCCATACACAATACAGTTAGAAACTCACGTATGGAGCGGAAAACGACAAGGTCTTGGTAATGAAATTATTACAAACATTGATACACTAAATGGTAGCACAGTAGGTGGAATTGGTCAATGTCCGCCAAGACTAAGACAAGTCACATCGAAAGAGGTTTCTGTATCTAATGGACAACTGAGAGACAGAGATCTAAAGATAGGTCCATTCATACAGACATATGCTATAGATGGAGCTTCAGGTGGATATGATCCATTGTTCTTTGAGCCTCCTGTTATAAGTCCAACAGAATTATACATATCAGTTTCAGGTCCTGATTATCCTTCACAAATAAGGTATAAGATTACATCTGTAAAGGCTGATACCCGCGTAGTGTTTTATATTTTTATAAGAGCAACAGATGCCAACTAGATCCATACAAGATAATATAGCATTGATTGTTTCGGGTCTACAGAATGCTATTACAAAAGGTCTGGACGCAGCAGCCGAAGAAGGTGTTCGTCATATACGAAGTACACATGAGTTCCAATACTATGGTGATAACGGAATCAAATCACATACAACTGTAATAAAAGAGAGCCCTTATATACGTGGTGTTCTAACAGATAGATATTATGCTAGTTGGGTAAATTATGGAAACGCTCCATTAGGAACTAAAATATATCCAGTAAACGCCAAAGCATTACGTTTCGTAATCAATGGTCAAGTATTCTTTCGTAAGTATGTATCTGCCAGCAGACCTAGACCCTTCTTCACTAATATGGTTGAAATGGAAAAGAAGTTTCTACCACAAGCATTAGCAACCGCATACACTGACTTTATAAATACAATCCTATGAACCCATATCCAGCACCAGAACTTAATGATAATGCATTTACTATTGGGACTACATTATTCCCAATAACACCGCTAACAACTAATAGTGCATTACAAGATATAGATCCAGTATTATACTATTTGATTGATTTTTATTCTGCTGTAATAAATTACAATGTCGGAGCAAGATTTCAAAACGAATTAGCTAGATTAGGTGCAACATTTACGAACAATCCCGATGGCTATGCCATAGGTAGTGTCTATCCTGTGAATATTGTTCCATATTTACAAGATGATAGTTGTGTTTTCCCAATGCTTGGTGTATGGCGAGGAGACTTCGCAGCTTCTGAAAAGGATATAAGTACTGCTAAAATGGATACTACAGTTCATTTGCTATATGTTATGTCCCCATTGCGTCTTGCCCATATTGAAACATTCCGCCCTATTATTGAAGGAATTAGCAAGTCTTTATGGAATGCAACGGAAAACGGACATTCCGTAGGATACAACGATGGCTATACAATAGCAACACTTGCTGGTTATTCATCTATTGGTATTGTCAGAGGAGAGAACCTACAAATAAACGTTCCCGGACTTAGTACCAACCTTCCTTTTGAGTCGTTCCATTTAGAACTGAAACTCGAAGAAATCAATACAATTATTGAGCCAAGCAATTACCCACAAGCTTCGTTGGACCTCACAACTGAGTATCCATACCCTAACCCAATCGTTACCTTTACGGATAATCTATGAAAATCAAAGTGTTACCAACTTCAGCTATAGTAAAAGATCTTGAACTACTTGATCACAAACAGATTCGTTATGTTGGCAAGAAACAAAATAAAGAAACTCTTGAATGTGTTGCTACTGGCGAAGTAGTGGAACTGGATATTACAAACGCTCGATACAGAACTTATTATGTTCAAAAACTACTTGCTGGAGATCTTATTCCAGCAGATGAATACACCGCAAAACTTATAGGACTATAATGACGAATCTTTCTCCCACAAACTTAACTCCTGGTTCGTTTATACAACTAAACATACCACTCGGTCCTGGATCCGTTCCTGATACTGCACCATCGACATTGTATATTGGTAATAAAGTAAGCACCGCTCCAGGAGTTGTAAATCAACTCTATGGTCCAGACGTTGTTGGCTTTACTGTTCTAACACATGCTGATGTTGTATCTACATTCGGATTAGGATCAGAACTAAATGTTATATTCAACGCTGGTAATCTAAATGACAATACATATACTAAAAAATACTTCATTGCAGCTCCAGAGTCTACTGGTAGTGCTGCATCTGCCACAGTCACATTGACTGGAACTGCTGCTACATCATTCGGTTCTATCACAACCAGTGCGTTCGGCTCACAAGTAACGACAGCAGTAAGCAATGGTGATACAGCAGCTACAATCTGCACAAACATTGCGACAAGCATCAACACTCAGACTGAATGGGGTATGTCTGCTAGTGCATCATCCAATACAGTTGTTATTACAGCAAAGAACAAAGGACCACGTGGCAACAGTATTCGTTTCGCTTGCCAAGTAAATAACGGTCTCACTGGTATCACATCCAGCGCACAAAGCTTCGCAACTCTCACAGGTGGAACAGTAGAAGACGTATGGACTACCACACTTGCTAACATTGCAAACCGAACATTCACACTAATTGTTTCTGGTGCAGAAGACCCTTCTGTCAATGGTAATGCTGGACTTCTATCAGCACAAATCACAAGTCAGAACCTTGCAGTGCCAGGCTTACCATGCAGAATGGTAGATGGTTATGTAGGGACAGAAGCTTTAGCAGCATCATTCACAAATACATTGAACAATGTATTTGGTGCTTGTGCATGGGAACTAAATTCAAACTATACTCCAGGACAATTAGCTGCTCACTTAGCAGGAGCTATTGCAGCTTGTGAGAACCAATCAACCCCTATATTCAATATGGACGGTGTTGGTACTCGTCCAGGAACAGAAGCATTCTGGCAATTCGGAGTTCCATTCGATGGAACAATGACTTCTCCCACAGACGTGGTTAACGCTCTATTGAGCGGCTTAACACCTATTGCCACTACATCAACTGGTAAGACAAAGGTCGTCAAAGCCTGCACAATGTATCACGTCAATCCAAGCACGAGCACACTAGACTTACGTGCAACTGATTGGTGCGATGTATTCATTGGAAACCTCGTTCGTTCTGCATTGAAACAAATGTGGAGCACAAGTTTCAATGGTAAGACAGCTGCTCAAAATCCACAGCCAGGTGATAAGGCTCCAAACAGTATGGTCGTAACACCAGACATTCTAACCGCAAGCATTAATAAGCAACTCTTACGAGCCATAGATAATGGTTGGATTCAGGATTTCAATGTTGCATTCCAATCACTAACAGCTACTGGAACATTCAACTATGTGGTTGAGATTCAACCAATCATTCTCGCGCATCAGTTTAACGTTGATCTTAACGTAACAACGGCAATACTCTAAGGAACAAATGCAACTCGCTTTATTCACCAAACTTCGTGTATACATCAATGGATCCCTTATATTTCGGGAATCCTCAGTCAAAGCTACATTCCATTCTGGACTAATTCCCACATTCGATGTCAACTCTGGCTTCGCTGGTGTTACTCAAGGGGCATCTTTCTCCACAGCCACAGTGGATCAAATCGTTCCTGCTGGTGGACCAGTTCTTCTAACAGAGGGTTTCCAGCTCAATGCAGAAGTTGTTACATTAACACTAATGTGTAATTCAGGTACATCATTTACTGCTGATGGTTTCATTATGGATTCCGATATTCAACACGGAACGAATGCGGAAACTAAATATGTATTCAACTTCCAAGGCGAGTCTGGTATCTGGCAGGTAGTATAATATACTAACAAAACAATTGATATAGTCTTTATGACCCATCTCTTAAATGAGGTGGGTTTTTTGACTATAAGGAACATATGTCTGATAAAGAAGATAAATTATGGGAAAAGTTTGCTACTAATGCTCGATCATATAAAGTAATTGACTTCCCGCGTTATGATGACAAAGGTGTTAGTATTGGTAAGATATGTATACGAACATTATTTATATCTGAGATCAAACAACTTGATTCAGCTGTAGCAGATGAAGTAGATCATATATTTCAAAAAGATACAAAAACATTTTCAGAGAATAGCATTGTTATGGCAGAACGATATAAAGATCGTGAAAGCAATGTTAGAGCAGAACACTTCTTACAGTTCGTTATTGTCCACCCAGATAATAAAGAAAAACTTGTATTCCCTACACCAATGCACGTAGGTAAAGCTTTATCATTAGAAGAAGCAAAACATATTATGGCACAGTATACAATGCTACAAGAAGGTAGACCCCAGTATACAATCAAAAGCGAAGAACGATTTACAGAATGGATGGATGTATTATCCAAATCAGCGGAGGAAGATCAACTAAGTTTTTTAGGGCGATTGGATCAGGAGACGCTAACAATCTTTTCTGTTTTTATGGTATCCCAGTGGTACAACTTTCAATCCCTCAATTCCTCGCTTATTACGCGGCTAAGCGAGTTAGAGAAAAGCTCCAACAGCAACAACAAGGATTCCAGCCTGTAGGTGATGTTCAGATTATAGATACTGAAACTGACCCTAATATGCGTAAGGCTGAGAGTATATTTAAAGCAACAAAAGATACAAGTATTCTAGGACGGATAATGAATGGCTGAGTTAGGTTCTTTAGGTGTAAAATTTACAGCAGAAGGTCTACAAGACCTTTTGAATGGATTGAAATCGGTTGCAGGAGCTACAGACAATGTAGCTAAGAGGCAAAGTGCTGCATCCAAGTCAATGAAGAAAGACCTTGCTGATGAAGCTCGTTTTCGCAAAGAGACAGCACAAAAGAATAAGAAGTTAGATGATGAAGAACTAAAAACTAAAGAGTCTTCTATCAAAAAGCAAAAGAAACTATATGAAGATCTATACCTAAGTGTTGGCAAGCAAGCACAAGCATCTGTTCAGAAACAGATAGCAATGGAAGAACAAGCTACTCGTATGATGAACAGAGAGTTCGATAAACGAGGCGAAGCTCATATGAAATCAATACGTAAGATGGAGCATGAAGAGCTTTCGAGTAGAAAACGCTTAGCTAATGCAATAGGTGGTGGTGTTCAAAGGGGATTCCAAACGGCTGGACTAATGGCTGGTGGTGCTATGGCAGCTTTCGGTGGTGGTATGATGTATAGCGCTTATGAACAAGATATAACTGTTCGTAAACGTGCAGCAGAGTTAGCAAATATAACAAGAAGTATGGGTGCTGGTAAAGAGATCAAGTTTGCTGATACTATGAAGAATATCTATGCACAATCTACAGAACAAAAAGTATCTCCTACAGATTTGATTGAAGGACAACTCGAACTTGCAAGACATACTGGTAGAGCAGACCTTGTTCAAAGTATGGCTCCATTCCTTGCCAAAGTAGGTAAAGCAGAAGGTGGAGAAGATAGTAGCGCTGCAACAAAGACAGCAGCAACAATGGCAAGCCAGATAATTGCTGAAAGTCCAACTATTACAAAAGATGAATTACAAGCAATGATTCTCAATGAATTACATATAGCTAAGACAGCACAAATACCATTCGCTGATGTAGCAGGACACGCTAGTCGTGCTATGAGCGTTGTCACCAATATGGGAGTTAATGGTCCAGCACGACTAAAAGAATTACAACAAGTTATGTCTTACGAACAGATAGCATTCAAAGGTGGTGCAGTCAATGCTGCACAAGCGAGTGAATCTGTAGAAAGGTTCTTCTCAAGTATAGTGAAGCATGGGAAGGACGCCAAAGGCTTAGCTAAGATGGGATTACGTGGAGAAGATATATTCGCTGATAAAGGGCACAGAACATTGCTTGGATCCGAGCAGATCATTGAGAATGTAATTGCTGGTGCTCGCGGTAATCTTGGTAAACTACAGTCAGAAGTTAGTGCTCAGGGTATACGTTTGCTAAATCCTATTACAGCAGAATATAATAAAGCTGAAATGGCTAAGCCTGGAACAGGCAGACAAGCAATAAGAGATTACATTGAGCGTGAGACTCAAAGTAAAACTAAAACAGAAATGAGTGAACTAAATCTCGACAAAGCTACGATGGATAACGCAACATCGGTTCAAGACAAGATGCAGGCAGAACTAAATCGTTTGTCTGCCGATATAGATAAAAACTTCCCTGCACTTACTCAGGGTATGGGTATGCTAACAGGTGCTATGGGTGGACTAAAACAAACTCTCGCACTTTCAATGCTAGGTGGTCCGGTAGGTGCCGCTGGCGGCAAGATTCTTGGAAGTATAGCATCTAATGCCATAGGTAAAGCTGTTGTAGCAGTTCCTGCATTAGCAGGTGTTGCAGGTATGATTGGTCCAGCAGCATTAGCTGGAGCAGCAGGTCTAGGCATAGGTAGCGTTGTTGGAACACATATGTTGAATAAAGAGATCAAATCAGGTGGTCTTACAGCGGAACAGGTAAATGCAGGTTCTGCTGCACAACATGGTGCTACACCACACGATGAAGGTGATAAAGGCGTTTTAGATAAGTTCCTAATAGGGATGGGATCACTTGTAGTTTCACTCGCTAATCTGACGGGATCACTTGAACAAACACCTATGTCCGCTGGTCCGAAAGGACCAAACTTACCTGGGAGTCATCAATGAGCGGTAATTGGAATGGTACATTACGTAAGTGTTCCTTAGGGGGTTTTGAGTTTCCTGTAGTTCATTGTCGCATGGATTTTAGTCAAGACATTGTTCAACATCGGTATCCGAACGTACCAGGGGCTCAGATTGAATCAATGTCTCGTAATCCACTAGTCTTTGAAGTAAGAGCATTATTCCTTACTGGACTAAAAGGTTTTACTAATGATTTGTTTCCACAAACCTTTCAAAACGTTCTTCGCGTACTGAATGATGATCTAAATGAAACAACAAAGTTCGTTCATCCAACATTAGGTAAGTTCAATGTAAAGGTTGTTCACGGAACAACTGAAACTACATATGAGATAACCAATGGACAGATTATTGACTTCTCACTAATAGAAGACGGAAACAATGATGCTGTAAGACAAGATAACATTCTTGGTGTTGATGAAGTTAGTGCCGCAACTCAGTCAGCAACTAGTTTGGATTCAAATCTAACAACATATGTTCTGGATACCAATGCATCCATCTCGTTACCGAATGTTCCGTCAACAGGTAATACTACCTTTAGTAGTTTACTTTCTGGTGCTCTGGCTCCCACAACACAATCAAGTATTGCTAGCAGCACAGCATCTTATACTGCTGCTGATGCCATATCACAGATAAATATAACTAAAGCACAGTTATTCAATCTGAATGATGCTAATACAAGTTATATGATGTCCAGTATGGAAGTAATTGAATCTGCATTGAATGATCAAAGATGTAATAACAATACAAACAATATCTATACTGTAAAGACACAACAAACACTAAGTCAAGTTATGAAGTATCTATTACAATATAATGATAAACTATCAATAGAAACTCTTATATCATTGAACCCACAACTTAGTCTATCTAGTTTACTTACTGTAGGAACAGTTATATACTGGTCATAAAATGCCTTCAACGATAACACTAAGAGTTCTAAATGCCAGCACTATTGGTAGTGCTAGCGGTAATGTATTAGCTGAGATACGTATTGATGCCCAGACGATGCAAAACTATGAGGGGTATAACTTTCATCAGAATTATATGCAACCAGCAGATGAATGGACTTTCCATGTCGGTGCTGAACATATTCAAGAAACGATGAAAAACGTTCTAAAGAACAATGCACTCGTATCATTGAATTGTGAATATAATGATGGAGATATAGAGTTCAATAGAGTTGTTAGCACAGGATATATTGATCAAATCAAATTACATAACTATAGAGAAGGTAAAGGCGGTTCATTCTATGAGATACGTGGAAGAAGCCAGTTAGCCCAAGCTATTGATGATGGAATAGATCCTTGGAGCAATACATTCGAGTTTCAGGAAGGTCAAAGCCTTGGACATGTTCTATCTACAGTATTCAACCAGTATGGATTAGATACGTTCTATACTACTGATGCTCCAGCTAGAGATATTGTTACTGGTGTAAAGAGGGTTCCTACTGAAACCACTTATACAATGAATGGTGTAAGCACTACTACAACTGTAATTACAAGTAGTAATAATCCAATAGATTTTGAAACTCTAAAGATAAAGAAACTTAAACCAGAACCACATGAGACTGCTTATAGTTTTGCTGAAACACACGCTAAAAGATTTCATCTACATATATGGGGATATCCTGCTGGCGATGGTATTGTTGTTGGTCAACCTGATTATACACAGGATCCAATTTATAGTTTTGTAAACAAGTATGACGGCAATGGCAATAATATGCACGAGAGCTGGATTGAAATAGATTCTGTAAATATGCCCTGCGCTATAATTGCAAAAGGATGGTCTGGTGGTGGAGACTTTGCTACTACAACAATCAAGTGTGCAAAAGTAAATGAATATCTTGGTTATATGCCAGGAGCATATCAAGCTAATCCCACCTCTGGTAGTAAAGCACAATTCAATAGTCAATATATAAAACCATCAATTCTCGCAAGAATAAATAGATTCAATAATCTAAAGATTTTAGATCCAGTTGACAATTTACTATTGTATCAAGACAGTCAACGGTTTTTCAACACCGAAGACGTAAAACAAACAGTAGTATATTGGGAAGATAAAACGAGTAGAACTCAGGATGCATTAGAAGCAAGTGTTCATAGACGTATGAGCGACTTCATGCGCAATGCTGTTAGACTACATATCAAAGTGGATGATCATCAACAGAATGGTAATATATATAGATATAATACTATTGCAACTGTATTAGATGAAAAGCTTGGTATCAATGCACCATTCTGGATTGAAGACTGTGTTTTTAGAAAATCTACTGGTGAAGGGACTGTTACTGAACTAAAACTAATTCCATTGAATACATTATTCTTTGGTGGTATAGCAACTAATAGTGCAGGTAAGAGTTCCTTAAGGCTACGATGAGTGATATTGTAATCGGACAACAATTACTTTCTTATACTCTTGGTGAACAAAACAATAGTGTTTTAGTCAATATAGGTGATATTCTTAGTGGTGATAGTGAAGCGGCTTACTGTCAATACTACCAACAGGTAGGATTTTGTTCTTTACCTCCAGCTCCAATACCAGGAGTAAGTGCGGCAGAAGTATTACTACTAAAGCATGATGATGGTAGAAAGATTGTATTCGGTACAAGACATCCAACCAGCCAAGCAATGTATGCTAATATGTCTCCTGGTGATACAATAATGTATGGAGCTGGATCTGATGGAAACAGCAAGACAAGAATCAAGTGTGCAGGAGCAACTAAAACTGTCGCATTAATGACATCAGATGGAACGAGTGATGTCCAGATGGCAATTAGTGCAACGGCTTGGACGTTCTTTGCACCATTCGGTAAGTTCATCTTTGATGCTACAGGATTACATGTTACAACAATAGATGGAGCATCATTCCACTTAGGCTCCGTTAGTGGTCTTCCAACTATTCCTGGTGTCAATCTAAATTCAATGTGCACTATAAATGCAGACATAGTTCGTATCAATGGAAACATTACAAAACTAGGTGCTGGCACAACTTATGCTCCAATGATAATATCTACCGTTGGTAGCCCTGCTCCTCTAACACCAATCCCTCATCCCGACATAATTGATTCTAGTACATCGGTTCCGATAACAGCAGTCACAACTCAAACAGTATTGGTAGCAATCTCATGAGCATTTGTCAACCTAACACAACATCTATACCAACATTACCTTTTCCATTTAGCGCGCCCTCTGCACCATCAGTGGCAATCAACATAGGAACTCCTGGTACTACATGTTGTAATTATACTTTGCCTGGGTTTCAATTCTCATTTCAACCACCTATTCCTGGTATAGCAGAAGCATTACTAATAGCATTACCAGCTATAGATATAATAATGGAAACAGCTTACGCAGCATTAGACTCTTATCACGTTCCAACTTGTGTTTTATAAAGGAAATATGTCAGGAGCAGGCAATTCAGCAGCAGGGTTAAGTGTAGCAGGTTTCGGTGATTTAGACGCCGCAGGCGTTATTACATCTGAGTTCTTACCTAATCCATTCACTGGAGCAGTAATGGATGCCCCACTAATACAAGGCGGTGTAAATGCATTAGATCTTGTGTATAATAGTAATAATGTTTTAGTTGGTATGAATAGTATAGATCAACAAGTTCTTCTTGCGATTAGTACGGTAAAGGGAACTGCAATCGTTCCAACTGTTGGAAGCAACATATCAGATATATTACAGTTTGATTCTGATACAATACAAGCGCAAATAACTAATGAAGTTGAAATAGCATTGAACCTTCTTATCAAACAAGGAAGTATAACATTAGATAATGTGTCTGTTATACAGGACAGTCAAGTTTCAAGTAGACTGAACGTTGTAATAAATTACACCAATCTACGCTTAAATATAAAGAGAACACTTTCCCTATAGGAAATACCATGGCACTACCAGTAAATAGTTCTGCTACAATAACAAACAATATATTACGAACTGTAAAGAACGGTAATATCGAAGCTCAAATTGCTTCTGGAACTACTACGCCAGTAGCTCCTGATACTTCTCTTGGTTCATTCGTTGGCTTGTTAGCGAGAGGAGTAGCAAACGAGGTTAGTACAGGAACCAGTACAATAAGTCAAGCCCTCGATTTACAAATGCCTGATACTGCCACAGGCACAGCGTTAGATCGTTGGCTAAATATCTATGGTATTCCAAGACGTGTTGCAGCGCCATCTTATGGAATAGTCTCTGGAACCACATCACCTCTAACTGCTACTGCATTCATTGCAAGCGGAACTCAACTAACATCTAATGCTGGATTACGTTATGCTGTGCAGACCAATGGTACCTATGGTAATAATAGTCCTATTCCAGTGTATAGCGTTGATGTTGGTACACAAACAGATCTGGAAGGTGGAAGCACATTACAATGGGTTGTGCCACCAGCATACTTCTCGTCCACAGTAGTTGTATCTTCTACCAGTCCTATTACTGGTGCATCCGATCCAGAAGATGATGGGACAGCAAGACAAAGACTGTTAGCATACTTTGCCAACCCACCAAGTTCTGGTAATCCTACTGAAATAATTGACTTCGCTACTGAATCGTCTAGCAGTGTCCAAACTGCTTTCGTATATCCTGCTGCAAGAGGTGCTGCTTCCTTAGATGTCGTCGCAGTAGGGTATGCTGGAACGAATGAACCCCAACGTAATATACCAACATCTATTCTAACAAACATTGTAGCACCATATATTAAAGGAAACATTACAAGTGGTATGGATACACAAGTATTCGGTGTAAATAATTATTATATAGATGTTGTAATCAAACTATCATTACCATATCCTGCCACAGCGTCTCCGTCAGGACCAGGAGGTGGGTGGCTTGACCCTAATCCTATTGGTGGTGTTACATCTACCACACCAGCAATACGAATAGTTGATGGGTATGCCATTAGTGGTAATACAAGCGGTGTTCCAACCAATGGTCCCAATGCTTTCTGGATCTCATTACCAGTTGGACAAACATTAGTAAATGGTAATATATATTCTATATCTTATCTATCACCTAATGATTATACATTATATAGTGCACAAACAACTGGAACATATCTTCCTTATAGTAATTATCCCAGTCTAAGTGCTCATACATCTCTTGTGTATATTGCATTGAATGCTCCATTCTATCTAAATGCTATTACTGGTGGAACTCCTCTTCCAGGTAGTTTTATATTCCCGAGTGCGGCTAACACACAAACATATGTTGATGCGGTAATCAATTATACAACTAATATGGGACCTGGGGAACGAACCGCAGACGTATCACTCCTACCAAGAGCATACAGACAACCAGCAGACACATTAGCATTCCCTTACAGAATGGATGATAGGGTAGTAAAACCTGTAATAAGTTCTGGTCCAGAAGTATATGATGGCGATATATATTACGCTGGATACTATGGTACTGCATTAACTAATATCGTTGGAACACCTAATGGTAGCGGTATAACTGATAGCACATTGTTTCTAAATTATAACAATATAACACCATCTAATCCAGATCCAGCTTATGCTAATTCTGCCCCTCCAACTGCTTACATATATAATGGTACAAGCGTTGGAACAAGTAATATCTTTGTTTTGAATAACTTTGCAATCTATAGGATGTAGAATGACATCATTCCCACAAAAACCAGTAATTACCAACTACCAACTCGTAACCAAGCTAATCGATGCTTTTCCAACTAAGGATCCATCATCTGAATTACCAGCAGTATGTATGAACCAACGTAGTAATGATCTTACAGCTGTATTACAGTCTGCTCCTATGTGCCGTATGCAGATTGTTGGCACGACAGGTACTCCTGTAATTACAGGTAGCACTACATGGACGTCTGGCATATACGCTGGATGGCAACTACCACAAAATCCTACATTCGTTCGTAATAGCACCGGGAACATAACTGTTACTATGCCATCATCAATTACAGATTTTCTCGGTAATTCTGGCATACCAGTAAACGTCACAGATGTATCAGTAAATGTTTTAGGTAGTACACCTTTAGCAAGTGCGAGTGTTACAATCAACTCAAGCAATCAATTCACAGTAATACTCAATACGCTAACAGGGGGAGCATTTGCACCCAATGACTTCGTTGGTCAATTCATTACATTCAAGGTATACTAATGCTTGTTCCAGTTAGATGTGGAAATAGTAATAGAGCAGATCTATTAACAATTAGAGATTCAATCCTTCAGGGGCTTGGTAATCAGTTCACAAATACAACGTTATCTAACGTTGATATTATATGTGATGCATTAGCAAGAGCTTGTTATAACATATGGCAGGTTTATGGTAATGTTTCTAATCAGTTTGATCCGAATACAATGGATACTATGCTTTCTCGATGGGAAGCTATATTCAATTTACAACCAATACTAAATGAACCATTAGATTTACGAAGAGCTGCTATAGCAACTAAGTTTGCATTGATAAATCAAATACCAACACAAAGTAATATCATCACATTGATGAATAAGATTATTCCACAGATATTCGAATTACTAATAACTATTCCAGAAAGTGCTGCTGTTGGTGGCGGTATACCAACAGGTATCATTGGTGGACTAAATACATTGGTTGCTGGTGCTGGATGGTTCTCCACTGCTGCTTCATTATATATAGATATACACCGTCCCAGCTCAATGAGTCAGTATACGTTTTGGAACCAAGCATATCTTATCTTCCCTGTATTGAACTCTTATCTTCCTGCATGGACATCTTTTGACTGGTTCTCTGCTACATTCAATAACTCTGATGGGTATGGTAACATTGCAACACTTACAGCAGTAGAAGGTATCAACAATGGTACAACAACACACACTACATTGACTAACAGTGCTTGCGGTATAACTGCAGGAACAATAATAGAACTATCAGATAATGTAGGGGTATGGCATCAGCTAACAGTGGCAACTATAGTAAACAATACATCACTTACATTTACATCAGTTCCAGCAAACTTTACAAACCAACCGTTCTGGATTGATGGGTTTTTCGCTGACTGTAATAGTAGTACATTCCCATATCCAATCAACGCATATAATTGTGATAGCGCACCAATCTAAAGGAAACAATGGCAAATTTTACAGCAGTATTCGGAACAGGTCTTACAGTCAATCAAAGAGTCACGTCCGCAGAACTAAATCAGTTAGACAGCGATCATGTCAATTCACTCAATAGAACTGGTGGCGATATAACAGGCGTAGTGAATGTGGATGCAGGTGCGGTGTTGAACATACTTTCTTCTGGATTAGTAGAGTTCCAATCTGGAGCAATTATCACAGATCTGGGAGCAGCGTGGAATGTTCAAGGGGTTGTTACAGTAGCATCACCTGGATATATAGATATAACTACTGGTGCCGCATTGTATGGAGAAGTTGGTTCTACAGTTAACTTGTATGGAACAGTAAACTTCGAAGCTAGTAGTGCTGTCACAGTTCTTGGTGGTCTGACAATATCAGGAGGAACAGCTACGTTTGCTACAGGTACTACACTGCAAATGGCTGCTGGTAGTCAGACTAATATAGTCAATACTACTGCAAGCAACTTTACTGTAACTAACTTCCCGACATTCGCTACTGCTCAAGCCAAACAACTTACTACATCATTTGCCGAAGGTCTACCAGGTCCATGCACTGCTGGTGGTAATGGCTTCAACTATTGGGCAGCCAATGCCAATAGCGTTGGTAGCGTCACCAATTATGATACCAATAGAAGCGATGTCAATTACTGGTATCTTCCATTGAAGGTTCACAATGGTGGAACTTTAAGTTTAGTTTTCGTTTCTTATCAGCTTAATAATGCTTCAGGTCCAGTTCCATCTAATCCTGTTTCATTCAATATCTTTCGTGTCAATAACAGTAGCGGTGTAGTGGAAAGCTTATTAGGTGGTGCAGTATCATTACCAGGTTCTGCGTATAGTAGCACAGCGAGACAGTCTTTTACTATTACTTGTAGCACTAACAATGTAATAGAGACATATCAGTTCTCATATCATCTACAACTGATTGATGACCACGGCACCAATAGTATTACAAACAATACATTCATCCAAGCCATCACTTATCATACCAATATAACATCCACAGCGTGGGGAGACTAATATGTCCATTCTAGCAAATCCAGCGGTCTTAGTAAACGGTAGTCCACCAGTATATTCTGCTACTGCAGGTCAGGCAATGACAATCACACTGGTCAATCCTGCTGGTGTCTCGTCATTAGCTGTAACAGTAATTGGAACAGATAAGAGTGGTCCAACCGTTCCAACCATCATAACCAACAACTCCACGCTTACAGCGTCATTCACAATGACTGGTACTTATACTGGTCTTCTGATGAAGTGTGTTGTAAATAACAATCTAGATGCTACTGGTGTATTCAATCCAGCTCTTGCAACAACATTCAAAGTATATGTTCCTGATGGTTATGGAAACCAACCAGTAGCAGTAGGTGAAAGATTAGAAGGTGGACCATACGGATGGTTATATGCTTTAGGTGAAGGGAGCTTTTCTGCAAGTGGGGATTTAGGTGGGAGCCCTAATAGTCAGGTAGTAAAAGGTATTCAAGGCATACCTGTCTCTGCCACAGCGCCAACAAGCAATCAGGTTTTAGAATACAATGGAACTCAGTATGTACCAGTAACATTATCTGCTGGCTTCGCTGCTGGAGGAGACTTATCAGGTTCATCTACATCTCAAACAGTCAAGGGAATACAAACAGTGGCTGTAGCATCAACTGCTCCTACAACAGGTCAGGTTCTAGAATATAATGGAACTCAATGGGCTCCTACTACAATAGCAACTGGAGCAGCAGGATGGGTTACAGCATTAGACCTTGACTTCACTACACAGTCTACGCAAACAATGTCATCTAACACCACATACACCATTGGTGGACTAACATGGACCAAAGAAAACTCTGCTAATGATCTTACTGCAATGAAGATTACTAATGGAACAGGATTGCAAGTCAATCCTAATCAAAGCACAAGTTACTATTCTGGTAGTAGAACAGCTCCATTAATTCGATTACCAATCAGTTCCGTTTCCGCTAGTATTGACTGGGGATGTCGTGTTAGAATATATGTTAGTATTGGTGCTATTTCTGGTAGCGGATTTTCTGGTAGCAACGTCTATAGTTTTTGCGGAATAGATAGTGATAACACCAATTATATGAGCAGTTTTTCTTTCGGTTCCCGAGGAGGAACAGGCGGATGGAACTATGAATTAGCTGTTGGTGGTGCACAAGTAGATAGTAATGCTTTTGGTCAGCAACCAAGCGGTTTCTATGCACCAACGCAAGCTAATGACGGATGTTTTATGTTTGAGTTTGCTGCTGTATGCCAATCACCAGTTAGAGGATTTGTACATACAGGGTTATCAGCAGGAACCTCTTTCCCAGGACTAAGCGGTTATACACCATTAGGTGTAGCTCCTGGAGCAAACGTTTCTTCGATGATGCAAGCTGTTGCTAACCGACCTTCCATATCCAATCTTGGTCTAACAGTTGGTGCGGCAACCGCAACTTCAACTTCTCTAACCATTATCATACAAAGAGTAAGAGTAGACTACAACAACAGCTAATAAATCCCCTCTAAGAAGATATCCTCCAACTATCGAAAGGTAGTTGGAGTTTTATTTTTATTACAGTATCCCTGCTTTGTTGGCTTTGCGATGTATGCCACCATATCTCTTGATGCTTCCATCTTCAAAATACACAAGGTTCCCATTCACTGCTTTACAAACCGTAGAATTATTTGTGCTGTTATACATTGCAGATATTTCCTGTTGAGAATACCCATACCTGATCAAATCTAATAATTCTCTCTGATGATCAGTCAACTTCAATGCGAATAGTTTATTCCATAATGGATCGTCATACGACAACTTCTCTAACGTGTCTCTGTAGAAAGAGTATTCAAGTTGTGGCACTACTAACCCCTTCTTCTCCCATCTTAGGACGCGGTTTCGTTCAGTTATTCGTTTCCTGTTCTTCGGGTTCTTAGCATATGCGATAGACTTTGCATCCATTTCTTCTTTATGCGTTTGATAATAAGCCTTCCCATATTGTTCATAAGACTTTGTGTATGTTTTCATTTTATTGTCCCTTTGTGTTTGTTGATGTACTTCATTGCTCTTGCGATTAGTTTTGGATTTTTAGCCTTGATTTTGCTTTCAGGGTTTTCAATACGTCCAAGATACACATTACAGACTACACATAACAGTTCTCTGGTAACCCCCGTAAAATGATCATGATCCACATGAAGAGCTTTTATATAATTACTCTGGTGTTTCCCACAGATAGCACAGCATCCATTTTGATCAGCAAACATCTTGTTGTATTGCTCTTGTGTAATACTATACCTAACCTCTAATTTATATTCTTTCTTCTCCTCTACATTATCAAGGTGGTATTGCTTTGAATACTCTTGTCTTTCTTCTTTATGATCAGTATAGTACTGATTCTGATATTCAAGAACTTGTTTCTTATTCTTGATGTAATGTTGGCGTCTCTTTTCGGCATTGTATGTCATGCTATCACCATGAACTTTTGAGCTTCTGGGTTATGGAAGATCCTTTCCCATCCCCAACTAGGATCATTAGCGGCACATATAGTACAGGGATTAATCTTATTACCATGATTTTGACTCCACTTTAGTTTTGTTTCAAAAAATGGATAACCATTACCATTTTCTAAGATAGCATCAGTTACGGTAGCATAAGCCTTTTCATTAACCGTACATATTTCAAAAGAATATCTTAACCCCTGTAGTCCACGCATATGAATACATAGAACAAGGTTTTTATTGAACTTTGCTGTTAGAACCATCTGTTTTAGAGTTTCACTATACTTACTCATATCTATTAGTCCCTTCCCATTAGATTTTCTATATATGCATTACAGGCATTTCTGCCACAAGACTCCGAACCATCCGTCTCCTCCAAACAACCCCAACACATTCCATCATCATATTCATCATCTTCTTCTTCAACTTCTTCTTTTGGTTGTGAGTTTTTCATAATTTCCTTATTTTTTTCACATTCAACTATTAGTGCTTCTACATCGATCTTCTTCTTTATTTTCTTTTTCATAGATCCTTGCTTTCTAATTTCATTGTTATACCGAATTGTTTTGCTCTTTCACTAACTGCTTCTCTCATCAGCCTCAATACATATGGCTGTTTCTCTTTATTATTGAATGACATTGTCATTCCATCGTGTTGGTGTCCATATATATGGAAAAGATATGTATCTCCATATTCTATTGCAATATCATATATTGGTTCTATAATAGACATCTCGATAGATTGAATGCGAGATGATACAAGCGATGCTATAGGATTCTTTTTCAATTTCAATTTATCGAATAATTCAATTCTTTCTTTTAGATCTAATTTATTCCCCCAAGCATCATATATAAAACCTTCATCCTGTATTTTCTTATAATATATATTACGATATTCTAACAACTCCTTTATGATAGGATTATCTAATAGATTTAGAAAATTATACTTCTTCAATCTTTCATTTCGTTTTCTATCACCTTGACCAAAAACAATCCCATACATTGTTGGTTTGAATACATCGTTTTTTACCATTGGTGTTAGTTCAACACCACAGGTAGAAGCAAAGTACTCCCATATATTATGATCAGAAGCAATAAGGCTTTCTGATAATGGAGCATTCACCTCTTTGCTGAAGATACAGAATTGAGAACTTTCAAGATCAACTTCTGTCCAACCAATAGAGAATGCTTTCCTTACTTCCCTCTTCAATGTGATGAAGCTATCATTGATACAGGAGAGGCGCGGTGTGCGGTCTTCTTTGGAAGGCGCGTAAAGGACCTTAGGAAAACCTGTGATTGACGTTAGGATACGACGCTGTATCTTACGGCTATTAGGGTTTTCAATTTGTATAATTGCATTCTCGATAGCAGCAGCGTTCATTGTCAATTTACGGACATTGATCTCTCCATCGGAACGGTTAAGGTAATCATATATTTTGCGTTGAGTAGGATTGAGTTCAAACGTTTCAATATAATCTGTATGAAGAGATAATTCTTGTAATCTTTGTTGGCGAATACAATACTGATCAAAATTATTTCCATTAAAAAAGAATACGAAGCCAGACTTTGCTCTTGGTATTCTTTGTAATTCTAACTCAAGTTCTTCATTCATCTCATCGTCAAAACCATCGTTCAGTATTCTTCTGCAACTACCAAAGTATCCTACCCCATCACTAAATTTAGATGGCTCCGACCAAACAAGGTTTGGTAATACATCCTTTTTCATATTATCTAAAATGAATTGTCCGGATAAGGGTTGATTGGTAAACTGCTTCAACTTCCAAGCGGGTATTAGAAGCATATCCTTTGTCTTACCTTCCCTCTTTTCTACATAAGTAGAAAAACATAAGTATCGAAAGAAGTTCCTATATACTTCAGACATAGGATTGTCATTACAAAGATTTGGATACTTGTTGAAAACAAACTTTCTAAAATTGGCTGATACTGCCTTTCTCATGAACTTCACTCTATCTCCTTTTGTAGTGCCAAATGTAGGTGTGTCTAATAATAACATCAACCTATACGGTATTTAATTTCTTTTGATGGTAGTCTCGGATAAGTTCGGTAAGGGAGAAGCAAAACGAGTTTTTTGGCAAAAAGTAATGGAAACACTATGAAACAAGGTAGATCCGAGAGAAGTAAGAGTTATATTATACTGTTTAAGTACCGTAGTCTCTCTCACTACCTCTCCCATCCTCTCCCATCCTCTCCCATCCTCTCCCATCCTCTCCCATCAGGTAGTAGAAGAATCAGGTAGTAGAAGAGAGAGAACTATTACTTAGAACTTGCTCCAAAGAACTCAGCACAACCACACTGCTGTTGTAATAGAACAAGACACCTCTTTATACTGCTGTCACCATCACCATAACTCTCGGTAGATTGTAAGCAGTTAGGACAAGTAGCGCGAACACAATCCGTATCAGTACCATAATCATTTCGCTCCGAGTAGTAATCTATCTTAGCATACAATACTTTAACTTGTACCTTTCCTTTAGGAAAGCCATCTGGGTGTTCATCGAACACAACACCACATTCTTTACACTTGTTCTCATAGTCAAAATCATTACAAGAACATTCTTTTAGTTTTGCTAGTTTTAGTTCTAATTCTAATAGTTTTATTCTATTGGATGACATTCGTTCCTTCTTTCGGGTTGACGGTCAACTTGGAGCTGGAGCTCTTTTTGGACAAGGGTGGAAAAGAAATTGAATAAGCCTGGATTGCAGTAATTCTCAGACAGTGATATAGTAATAGTATGTGGTGAGCAGTTCACCGCAGATAACGAATACAACGTATTCAGAAAGTAAGACAATGAACAATTCATTATGGAATGATCAGCAAGCGGATAAGAAAATTTTAGTAAAAACAGAGTTCTACGAAATTCAAAAGGGCAACAATATCGTACGCTTTGTATCCGATCCATACAAAGCAAAGAAATACAACATCGATAACAAACATTGGATCAATGTAAGTAAAGACACCAAACTTAATCTTACAACTTCTCTCCCAGTAAAAGAACAGATCCACTTTTACGCAGCAGTATTAGACCGATCCGATGATACAATCAAAGTATTAGACTTCGGACAACTAATATACACAGGAATACAAGCATTAGTCAATGATGCCGACTGGGGTGATCCAATCGGATATGATATCAATATCATAAAGAATCCAGACGGTGGAGCAAGCACATATTATCGAGTAGCACCAAAACCAAGACGTCCGCTATCTGCCAGTGAATTACTTGCAGTAGACGAGTTCGATATGAAATACCTCGAACGATTAGCAAATCCTGACAAAGAATATATGGACAAACAGATTGCAAAGCTTCCATTTGAAGCAGTAGTACTTGCATAATAAAACTAAATACCGTCTATTATACGTTAGGTCCTTTCCGTATAATAGACGGTATTTCTCTTTCTGATATAGGTATTCATATGAACAAGCGAGTTAGAGAGATGCAATATAAGTTTGCCGAGATACAAGTCAGCGACGAACAACTTAAATGGACACCATATGTTGAACAATCAATTATTGATGAGAATGTAATAGAGATGAATGCAGAAGCCTTCTCCATCATTATTGATGAATTGAAACAGCATCTAACTGATAAGCAATTTATAGTAGTTGAAAGGATATTACAAGATAGATCACAGGATGAGATTGCAAAAGAGCTCAATATAAATCAATCGTCAGTAGTAAAGTGTATTATTGGGAATGTAGATTATAGCGATAGGAATAATATAAAACCTGCAGGCGGCATAGTGAGACGAGTTCCAAAGATAATCTTATCATCAGATAAGTATAGGAAAATCATAAAGAAACTCTATAAATATGATCAATCTACTTGATTTCACGAGACGATTATTTAGAACAGAGAGTGAATTTCAATTATGGCTTGAGGAAGGTATCATACCAGAAGATAAACATATTAACTATTTTAGGAAATACAAACCACATAGAAAGGAAGAAGAAGATATGCCAGGCGGAAAGAAAGTACCACTAACACAACAACAGGTCAATAAGATAAACGAAATGCTATTAGCAGGAAAGAAACAGACCGAGATAGCACACGCAGTAGGAACCGCTAATAGCACTGTTAGCAAATTATCAAATAGGCTCAAAGCAGGCGGAGCAGTAATAGAACGAGCAGGTCGAGGTCCAAGTATAGAAAAGACTGCAACAAAGAAAAAGCAATTCGTAAAAGATATGAAACGGCTACTAGAAGGTCCGCTAACACCAATGTTGCTTACAGAAGAAGAAGTATCATTCATTCGCGACTGGCGCAAGGCTAACGGCAATGAGTAATCTAATAAGGACGGGAAAATGATACTTGCATTAATATTTATACTTTTAGTAGTATATCTGGTGCTATACTTTTAGGAGAATAAAAATGAGCACACAATCAAAACTAAAACGATCAATACTACGACACGACTGGCAACAATATCACAGCGATATAACATTCAAGGAATATCTAATCAAAATAGATTATCAACCATCAGAACAATGGAATTGGTCTGGTAATCCATTCAAATATGAACCGCATCGTCAAACACATATATCTCCAAGGCAGTCAAAATGATACAACAACAAAAGTGTTGCGATGATTGTGGTAAAATGTTCGACGCTAACACGATGACAGAACACGTAGAAGAAGAAGGGCATACATCGTTGCTATGTCCTAATTGCAATGATATAATGAATGGAGCAAACAATGAATAAACCTACTTATGAAGAATTACAATCTATAAGAGATAATTATGACAAGATACAGCAATGCCAATGCTGTGGTGGTAAAGGTCGAGAACCTCGTTGTCATATATCATCCATATTCGGAACAAAACTCTGTCATCATTGCAATGGACGTCGTCGAGTTATCACAAACGAAGTCCAAACAGACTATGATATGGCAATGGAAGAGTTATCTCTATACTGGGAAGCAGAAGATTATGTAGATATATTGGAAAAATATACTGGTGATGAAGACTTCAATAAAAAGGTTGAAGAAGTTAAAGCCTACCGCAAGGGTAATAAATGAAAATACAATCTATTGAAAATATGAATGGAGCAAACAATGAACAACAACTAATAAATGTTGAAGATATTCTTGTTGCTAATGGTTGGAAGATCGAACCTTTCGGTGTATATAGTTATATGGTTGGAAAAGGTGCCTACCGCGTGATATTACCAGTTTGGATGTTAGAGGCTTCAATGGATACAAACCTATCATACGAAGACTATAACCTACCTTGTGAAGTTATAGCACCACAACGACGATCTGGTATGTCATTCAGTGGTATAAAATGGTTGTGGAACAAAGTGAAGGGCAATAAATGAAACCTACATATCAAGAACTCGTATACGCAATTCAACAATTAGCACAGGGTAGTTGTGATGGTTGCAAAACACACTGTAAATTGGATAAGATATCTGGTAGTTGTCCAGCGTGCGGAGAGTATAGTCAATATGACGATGATTGTTATGAAATACTTCCAGCAATACATAAACCAGAATGTGAGGTCGGACAATTATTGGATCGGCTAAAATGAAAACAATACAACAGCACCAGACACTAATTGCCATATTTGGTGAGCACCAGATACTAATTGCCATATTTAGTGCTTGGTATAAGCAAGCTTCACAGGCAGAGCAAACTGCATTCGCAGAGAAGTTTTTCAATCCATCAACACAGTCCGATGCGATCGATGATCTAATAGAATGGGCTGGGCACCAATGACATCCCATCGCGAGCACCTAAAATTAGCAATAGAATACTGGACTGATCCATTGTGGATGGGAATTGGAATGGTTCAAATAAAAGAAGATGGATATGGTGATGGTACGCTGATTGATAAAGAAACACCAGCAGCATTCATCAAAGCATATAATGAATATAATAATGCTAATGTTGATGCAGAGGGGTTCGAGAAGATGCTGGTATTGAAATGACTGACAATCATCGGGAAGACGGACCTACTGTTGAGAGTGCTAATGGAAGCAAATATTGGTATCTCAATGGCAATCTTCATCGGGAAAATGGACCTGCTATTGAGGGTGCTAATGGAGACAAATGGTGGTACCTCAATGGCAAATGTCATCGAGAAGACGGACCTGCTGTTGAGTTTGCTAATGGAGAAACTCGATACTGGATCAATGGTAATCACGTTCCACAATTAGATAACAAACATATTTATGGAAAAGAACGATTGGAGAAACTATTACTACTAAAATGAATTGGAGCACACAACAATGAATTGGAGAACACGAAAAAGGATGCGTTGTCGCAGGTGTAATCATATAATGCGATTGGAGAAGTATAAATGGATAAGTCACATTCATACAAATCCTGAATTCCATTCCTGTCCAAGATGTAAAATGGTTCGTTCTAATTACTATAATTGGAACATAACCTTAGGTGAGTATGGTGTGTGTTGGAATACATATGTTGACGCAACTATGATACTCCAAAAAACCAATAGTCTTCCAATAATAACGGTGACAAGGATAGCAACAATAAATAGCCTATTACCATATGATATAACATTGGAACGATTAGAAAAACTATTGGCGTTGATATGAATAATGATAAACCTGAATGTGAAATTGATGCTAATGGAAACAAATGGTGGTATCTCAATGGCATATTTCATCGGAAAGATGGACCTGCTGTTGAGTTTGCTGATGGAGGCAAATTTTGGTATCTCAATGGCAAACTTCATCGAGAAGATATCAATCCAGAAACTGGATTGACGATGCCTACTGTTGAGCATGCTGATGGAAACAAAGCTTGGTATCTCAATGACAAACGTCATCGAGAAGATGGTCCTGCTATTGAATTTGCTGATGGAGAAACTCGATACTATATCAATGGCAATCACATTCCACAATTAGATAACAAACATATTTATGGAAAAGAAAACTTGCAAAAGTTTTTACTACTAATATGAATAAACCTGAATGTAAAAAAATGAACTTCATCAAAAAACTACTTGGAAAACTATACTGTCAAACTGACGCTAATGGAAACAAGTGTTGGTTTCTCAATGGCAAACTTCATCGGGAAGAGATTGATCCAGAAACTGGATTGACGATGCCTGCTGTTGAGTATGCTAATGGAACCAAATGTTGGTTTCTCAATGGCAAACGTCATCGGGAAGATGGTCCTGCTATTGAGCTTGCTAATGGAGACAAACATTGGTATCTCAATGGCAAACGTCATCGGGAAGATGGACCTGTTATTGAATGGGGTGATGGAGAAACTGAATATTGGATCAATGGTAATCACATTCCACAACTTGATAACAAACATATTTATGGAAAAGAACGATTAGAGAAACTATTATTACTAATATGAATGGAGCAAACAATGAATAAACCTACTTATGAAGAACTCGTATCTGCAATTCAACAATTAGCACAGGGTAGTTGTGATGGTTGCAAAACACATTGTAAATTGGATAAGATATCTGGTAGTTGTCCAGCGTGTGGAGAGTATAGTCAATATGACTATGAGACGTATGAAAAATTGCCAATCAAACATTTGAGTGAATGCGAGGTGGGACATCTATTAGCGAGGCTAGAATAGGATGACAGACAAAATCAAATACAAAACTTGCACTCTCTGTGAAGATCAGATGCCCGATCGTCCAGTATATTATGATGATGGTTCTGATATATGCAGGTCTTGCGTGCGAATAAGCAAGGTAGTAAAGAGACTTATGTTGGTTGTGAATGTTCCGACGAATGGTTGATTGTATTGGAAACCATATTCCTGTATTATATTAGGAAACAACAATGACAACCCATCCACACCCAAAACCACAACCACAACCAAAACCACCATTTCCACAACCAAAACCATCAGACGGTAAATAAATGTTAGGACTAATAATAGTTCTAATAGTTATAGGTCTGCTACTTTTTGCTGTGAATAGTTATCTACCATTAGACCCGAAGATCAAAACAATTATAAATGTAGTTGTTGTGATCTGCACAGTATTATATGTACTAAGTGCTTTCGGATTATTCGCCGGTACTGCGAATATACCAATACCAAGACTTCGATAAAACCATTCTTATCGTTGAATTTGACTTGTCAAATGGTAATTCCCGCAGTAAGAACAATTATATATAAATAAATCTTTACCTTTCCCAGCAAGATCAATAACGGATTGAGCTCTTGCTCTTGTCCTATACATTGCTTTCTTGGGATAGCGTCCGCAAACCTCCCCATATATTTCTTCTTTTACTTTATATTTGTAATAAATATCTCTTTTAGATTTTTTCATAGAACACCACCTTTCTGTGCTAATATAGCCACGCCCAGTCGGAGCCGCAATGTATGGAACATACAGACAAGCACGTTTGTCCAGCCTTGACCTCCTTCGCTAGGAGCCTTATCTTTTGGGGCTGGACGCGCTATGACAAAGGAATGACAATGAAAAATATAGTATATGTTGCGTGTATTGATGATGGTAATGATTGTGGTGCGAGCACATATGTATTTAGGAATGAAAAAGATGCAGTAAGATGGTTATGGAATGATATGTATATAAAATTAGAAGAATATGATAATAATGATTATAATGAGATGATGGTGCTGCGCGCCGACATAATGAAAGCATTTAGTGTTGCATATACCAAAGATAATATGGATGATGCACGAGATTTAGTATGTAATTTTTATGATGAATATAATTGTTGGATTGCAAAAGAAATAATATATAATAATGATATGAGTGATAATTATGATTATTTTGATAAATTAGATGAAAAGAAAGTATTGGTATAAATGAAAATCTATAGTCGAAAGGGACACACACAATGGACATCTGGATTGCGGATAATAGTGATAGTTGTCTCGAAGACATTCAGTTTTGCGCAGACCTAACCATTGAGGGAGAATGACAATGAAAACATTTACATTCACGCACACTATCGAGAATACGTGGACGGAAGAAGATATCTGCGATCATCTTGGGCTAGATCTCGAAGAGAATGCCGAAGATATTGCGGAGATTGATCTTGAAGAAGAAGCAAGAAAACTGTGGATTGATTGGTTGAATGATAATCAGGCTGACTGTACTAGCGGCATTGATGACGTGAAGTGTGTAATTGGGGAGGAATAACAAATATGGCAAATTGTTGCACCATAACTGGACGTATAAACGCTAAGAACAGTATTCTATTAGAATTGGAGCGTCTAATAAAAGAAGACACGTGTAAGAACAGTGGTTATCTAATTAGATGGTGTTGTGGGGGATACGTGTTAGAGATCAATGAGGACGAGATGTATATAACTGCGGATCTAAAATGGTCATCCGATACACTAATGGACTTCCTGATAGAGTATCAAAGGAAACACAGGGACCTCGATGGCGTTTCCATAAACTATATGGAGTCCAGTATGGGGTTATGTGGTGAATGGGCTATGTCGGACGATTGTTGTGTGGAACAACAAAAGGAATGCATTCAACACGAAGAGGAGTGTGTTGAGGACGAGGATGGAGACAGAGACTGTTGTTGTGAGCCTAGGTTTGGAAAAACCACAGGTATGGCAGCATACTGGTTCGATGAAAAGTATATCCGCGGTTATTACAATAATAAAACGCACATAATGCTCAAGCTATTGAGAGCTCATTATGCGTCAGAACCCATACTTGTTTTGAATGATATAGTAGAATTATCGAAGGAAAGAATTGACAATCTATTACTGCTACAATAGGAATCGGTTTCCAATCGGCAGGAATATATAAAGCAATCATAGGGAATAAAATGAGTTTCATATCAATAGAACGAATCCTCCCCGATGATCCGCGATACAAACACAATAAATATCTCAAAGATTATGAACAATATCAACTAATAGATACAGATTTTACATTCAATACCGCAATAAAAAATACCGAATGGTATTCATTACCAGAACTAATGGTAGATATATATAAAGAAAAAGGATATGATGCAAAACACATAGCAAAACAATTAGCGAAGTATTTTGCCGAGATCATAGAAGATAATGGTAATACAGAATATTATAATGATATAATGAATAATTCACATTTACATCAATTTGATGAATATAGGGAAGATGTGGAAAGATATATGATATTACAATAAAATAGTTAATGAAGGATTTTGTCTAGGAGTGTTCCACACACAGAAGAATTATACAGGAGACTGTCGATTTACCTACTGGATATAAATGAAAAAGAATAAAAATAGTTCTCTGCCACCAATGTCATACTATGAAGTAAAACGGCTATCAAAAGTTATAGCATTATTCAACACTGCAAACAAAATGGTCCCACCAAGTGTTTTAGAAGAGTATGATTTTTATTCTGCTAAATATAACTTATGGGTGAAGGAACAATCTATGAAAAAGATGCAGAAATATATTAGAACCTTGTCTGGAAAAGATAAGGAAATTGCCCTTGAAGAGTTTCGAAAACTCTATGGATCTTAAAATCAAACTTTAGAAAATCGGTTAAAAAACTTTTGCCCAGGAACCGCCCAGGGGCTGTATATATATACGCGTGTATGTATTTTTCCCTAGTCTTTTCTTCCACACCCTCTTTCCAGGTGTTCTACTTTTTTTTCTTTTTTCTACCTACATGTCGGTGGCGCACTCCACTTTACTTCACCTACATATCATTGGATGTAGGTGGCACGACCCTTGCTGAGCCGCTTTATGTATTCATTATATATCTATTATGTATTCATATATAGTAATGTAAGCATGTGCCGCTGGCGGGTCAAGGGGGAGCACGACGTTTGGTATGACACTTGCCTAACATTTCCTTTACATCCACATACATTCTCGCACTCATTTGCATTGCACACATAAACCTACAACACGTTTCGTCCGTAAGAATGGGTATGGGCAAGATAGCGAAGAGGGCAGCGATTGCAGGGCTTGAGCTTACATTGCGAGAATTGACCGCAAGGTACAGTGTTCGCCCTACACCAGCATTATTCACATACATTCTAAGTATTCGTCTGGAACTATCCGACATCAGGAGCACACCATGACCAATGTAGTTATCTGTAGCAATAAGACGGCAGCTTTACTGAGCTCTGCTGTAATGTACGCAATGGCAGTGTATGTGTTCTTTACCACGTCAACACCGACATTGTCGGATGATCCAA
>Ga0265322_10000090_pt1 | contig 42278 bp, 23 predicted proteins | sample 41222metaG_FD_193584 | JGI IMG/M metagenome (GOLD analysis project Ga0265322, IMG submission 193584) | Rhizosphere microbial communities from Carex aquatilis grown in University of Washington, Seatle, WA, United States - 4-12-22 metaG | ecosystem: Host-associated > Plants > Roots > Rhizosphere...
CGTAAAAGTATTTGATATTCTAGGACAATCGATCGCTACATTATACAATGGGTATGCCGAAGCAGGATTTACGTCGGTGACATGGAACGCAACCGATGTCCCAAGCGGTATTTATTTCTATCAACTGATTTCTCCGTCTCAACAATTGACAAGAAAACTGGTTCTCCTTCGATAAGAATATGATGAAAACAATTTCTCTGAATGGTACATGGCGTTTCAAAGCGGTCGACAAATACCGGACGTTGCCGTTGCAGTCCCGCAATGTCGTTCATTGGATGAACGCGACCGTCCCGGGAACCGTACACACCGATTTGCTTGCCGATAAAAAAATTTCCGATCCTTTTTACCGCGCGAATGAACATGATATTCAATGGATTGATTTGCAACAATGGTTGTATCAAAAAGAATTTATTGTAACGCCAGCACTGTTGCGGGAAGACCGGGTCGTTCTTGTTGCGGAAGGGCTCGATACGTATGCCGCTATCAAGATTAACGGAAAAGAGGTTGGCTGTACATCGAACATGTTTATAGAACACCGCATTGATGTTAAACGATATCTTCGTCCCGGCAAAAACCGGATCGAGATAGTATTTGATTCTCCGACAATCCGGTCGAAGAAATTAGAAGAACAATATGGCGCCCTTCGGGTCGCTCTCGAACCGCATCGTGTTTACGTCCGAAAAGCGCAATATTCATTCAGCTGGGATTGGGGACCGAAGATAACGACGTCCGGCATTTGGCGAAACATTTCACTCCAGGCGTTTAGCGGCAGGCTCAAAAACCCCTTCGTGAAAATTCTTTCAGTGGATAAACGGGAAGCTGTTGCTGAAATATCCGTTGAAATCGAAGCGAACTCTCCACGATCGTATCAGCTTAGAACATTCATCGCAGGAAATTCGGTCTCTCTTGAGGTTTTGAAGGACGCTTCCGGTTCTACAATAACATTTCGCGTGCATATTCCGAATCCGCAGCTTTGGTGGCCCAATGGTTATGGAAAACAACCGATGTACACGGCTTTATTTTCTCTTCTTCATGACGGAAATGAGATACATCAGATCGAAGTTCCGTTTGCAATCCGAACGGTGCGTTTACTCCAGGAAAAAGATACGGAGGGGAGATCGTTTATCGTTGAAGTGAACGGTGTCAAAATATATTGTAAGGGTGCTGATTGGATTCCAAGTGATAATTGTATTCCGCGCATCAGCGATGCAACCTATGAAACTCTTCTTCGTTTTGCCGGAGATGCGCATATGAATATGATCCGGGTTTGGGGCGGGGGAATTTACGAACAGAATATTTTCTATAATCTTTGCGATCAGATGGGGTTGATGGTATGGCAGGATTTTATGTATGCATGCGGCGAATATCCCCGGGCCGCTTGGTTTCTTCGACAATCGAAAGTTGAAGCGGAACATATTGTGAAGCGGCTTCGCAATCATCCGAGTATCGTGCTCTGGTGCGGCAATAATGAATGTGAATGGCTGTTTTGTACGGAGAACCCGGAGAAAACGGCTGATGATATGAAAGGAGCAAAAATATTCCGGGATATTTTGCCGGAAGTATGTAAAAATTTTGACGGAACCCGTCCGTACTGGAGAAGTTCTCCGTTTGGAACCGGGTTTCCGAATGCCGAATCGAATGGGAATCATCATCAGTGGACAGTCTGGAGTTTTTGGAAAGATTATAAAGAGTATGAAACCGATACTGCGCGCTTTATCAGTGAATTCGGGTTTCAGGCTCCGGCAAACCGCCGTACCTTTGAGGAAGTAACGTTGCCGGACGATCGGCATCCGCAATCTCCTGTCATGGAACATCACAATAAACAGGTTGAAGGAACGGAACGCCTGCTTCGGTTTCAAGCAGCCCATTTTCGGTTAAGTAATTCTTTTGACGGCTTTATTTACAAAGGACAACTGGTTCAGGCGGAGGCATTAAAGTGCGCGGTCGAGCATTGGCGGAGGAGAAAATTTTCCACGGCCGGTTCACTTTTTTGGCAGCTTAACGATTGCTGGCCCGTCAGCAGTTGGGCGGTGATTGACAGCAAGCTACGTCCGAAAGCGGCATATTACGCTGCAAAACGATTTTTCGCTCCGATGCTTTTGAGTTTTAAACATACTGAACAAGGTATTGAAGTGTGGGTTACCGGTGATCGTTTGGAACGTTTCGCAGGTGAAATCAACCTGAAATTGATTTCATTTCAGGGAAAGATTTTTTGGAAAAAAAAGCTTGAGATTTCTCTTGCATCAAACTCTTCTAAAAAATTCTTTTTGATACCCCGGCATCTTTATGCAAAACATGATGTCCATACGGTCTACCTGGTTGGTACACTTTCGGGAGATGGGAATATCGAGTCGACCAATCGGTTCTTTTTTTCGGAACCGAAATATTGGAAACTTCCGAAAGGAAGAGCTGCGGTTCAATTGAAAAAGGAAAAATCGGGAAGATGTACGTTGACAATCAGGGCAACAACGTTTCTCAAGGGCGTACGGGTGGAAGTTGACGGAGAAGAAATAGTTTTTGAGGATAATTATTTTGACCTTGATGCAGGGGAAGCGAAATCAATGACATTCGATTCTCATCGTACCGTTGCCAAAACTCGACGACAGCTTCGCGTACGATGGCTCTACGATGAATAGTATTTCTGTAATTCCGATTTTAAAATTCTTCCCCCGAGAACAACGCTGTCTGCCCCCGCGTACGGAAAATAGAGATCGCTGTTATAGAAATACGCTCCGCAAATAAAAAGGACATTGCCGACCCCAAGATCTTTATCGGCAATTTTTTCTGCAGGGATCGTCGGACGAAGCAACGGTTCGTTTCGTTTCACGATAATTTCTTTCGAAGAAAAATCCACTATCGCGATTCCCAAATAGTATTCCCGTTCACCGGCGGTATTACGATTGCCGATATGATAGATGAGCAAAAATTTTTCTTGCTCAATCCATAACGGAGGGGCTCCGCCGCCAACCCACGTATCGACGAACATGGGATTCGGCATCGATTTCATGACAAGACCCCGGCTCTTCCATTCGCCAAGAATATTGTCAGATTCCCCCCAATGCGTTGTCATGGCATGTTCACCCTGCATCGGGCGATGGAACATGACGTATTTTCCGCCGATTTTTCGATCAAATAATAATGCATTTTTATTCTGAACGGTGTTGATGTCTCCGCGGAGGAGTCCGTGTTTTTCCCAGTGAACGAAGTCGGTTGTCGTGGCAATTGCAATGCGAATGACATTTTCAGGTACTCCGGTGCTGTACGCTGTATAGAACATGACGTATTGATTGTCGATTTTTGTGATGCGGGCATCTTCTACACCGAGGTTGTCATAATCTTTGTCGGGAAGGATAACCGGTTCTGAATAGCGGGCAAGAAGAGTAAGCGTCGGGCTTAATACGGCTAACCCGATCGAAGAGCAAGTGTAATCGTGTTGAGGAGTGGATAATCCTTGGGCGCGATAGAGAAGAAAGCACAATCCCGGTTGAGAATGTAAAATCTTTTTTGTCGTATCGTCAAAAGGAAGCCGTTCAATAATGTACGCGAGCTCAGATTGGTCTGAGACAAAAGCGCAAGCCGGGTTAAAAGTAACCTTATTTTCCCATGGATGGGAAGGAACTCTTTGAATGATCGGTTCGCCGTTATTCAACCGTTCAACGACTGGTATGGTGGTCTTTTGAATTTTCATAAGTTTTAAAAATAATGAATAAGGGATAGAAATGCAATGCCAAAAAATGGCAGGCAGTATTTTTTTGGTTGGCCAATCCAAAATGACCTCGGAAAAGTATTTGATTCCAATTGGTACATATTTTTTTTCTCGCTTGAGTTTTCTTCCAAACTTTCATATATTCAAAATGCAATTAAAGCCGTTCAACATTTATTCAACGGTTGGTTTAGGACAGCACGAACATTGCCCAAAATGATGGGCGCTTAGCTCAGCTGGTTCAGAGCGTACGCCTCACACGCGTAAGGTCACTGGTTCGATCCCAGTAGCGCCCACTGCAATATTTCCCGGTTGCCATCCATTTCTGTAACGATTTTGGCAGGATATCGTGACGGATTCACATTCGAATAAAATTAATGTTCTCATTGCCGATGATCATCCCATGATGCTGGTGGGCATCCGCAATGTTTTGTCGACTCGACCGGATATTTATATTGTCGGGGAGGCGCTTAATGGACAAGAAGCTTTGGAAAAGGTAAAGCTTCTGAATCCGGATATTGCCGTCATCGATATCAACATGCCGCTCCTCAACGGGTTAGAAGTTGCCGCAATCATCGGGAAGGATTACCAGAACACGAAAGTGATCATTCTTTCTATGTACGACGACAGGGAATTCGTCAACCGGTTTCTCGGTTCGAAAGCGTCGGCATATGTGCTGAAGAATAATTCTCCGGAAGAGTTGCTGGATGCCATCGACGCCGTGGGAGAAGGCAAAGCATATTTCAGCCCTTCAATTTCTCAGAGCATTTTAAAAAAGCATCACTCGCAAAACGAGAAATCTCCGACGGCTCTCACCGAAATAGAAGAAAAAATAGCGGTCCTGGTCGCCAGGGGTTTCAGTCATAAACAAATTGCCGATGAGCTCTTTAGAAGTCCGCGCACCGTTTCCAGCCATATCGATACGATTAAGAAGAAGTTGAACCTCCCGACGACGGCGGATATCATTCGTTATGTATACGAATCGGGTCTCATCAAATTAGGGAAGTAAATCCTTACCACCGTATTTCTTGCATTTCATTGCTCTCTTTACCTGAGCTTTTTCGTAACTTCCCGTATTGATTAAAATTGCTGTTCTTGTTAATATTGTTTACAAGGTCGTTTAGGGTTCACTGTTTATGTTCCTTCGATACGGTGCGGATCTGTCGAATGTTCCCCCGTAAATTGATCGGGGGGGTCTGGGAGGAACCCCCCGGATTACTTTGTATATTTCCGTTGACATTCAACAATTAATTGCGGACATTTCAGAATTACGACGATCTTTCGATGCACCGGAGAACGTCAAATCGCGGTTATTACCGTACCTCCAAAAATCCTTTGATAGTCGAATAAATTTTATGAGGACCGCATATTTCATTCTGCAATATTGCCCTCTCATACCTATTCTCTATGGAGTGTTTCATTTCCCCAAATTACTGCTTCCCCTGAAAATATTTTTTTTCATGCAACTCGTATCATTATTGTTCACGATTGTAATGACCGTTTTGGCAAAACAAGGGATCAACAATCTCTGGTTGATGAATACCACGATGCCGATTTATACGGTTCTGGTTATGTGGATGTTTTCTTTTTGGGAAACGCGTCAGGTGATTCAAAATATTTTCAAGATAACGGCGATTCTTTTTTGTATTCTCTGGGCAACGGAACTCATCGTCAATGGCTCATTTTTCCAGTTTACCAAATATTCGCGCCCGCTGATGAACATCCTCTTTATTGGCGTCTCGTGTCTCGCCGTGTATGAAGATAATAAGAATGAAGAAGTCCTTCTTGTCGAACAGCCGAGGTTTTGGATCAGTTCCGGTTTAATTATTTATTACAGCGGTACGCTGGTGGTTAATTTGCTTGCCAACACATTGTTGAGGATATCGGAAGATGTTCTCCGGGATGCCCTCTATCTTCAATCCGTGTTAAATTTATTTACGAGCATCCTGTATGTTCAAGGGCTTCGCATTCAATGCCGACGATAGATTTATTGTGGGTGACAGGTGTCGGAACCGGAGTGATACTCCTTCTTTCCGTTTTTTTCCTTGCGATGATTATTTCGAATCAAAAAAGGGTTGTCCGCTCGCAAAAGGAAAAGCTGGAAGAAAGCATACGCCTCGAAGAGATACTGAGGGAAATCCCGGTGAAAATCATCCGCGGGCAGGAAGAAGAACGAAGAAGAGTGGCAAAGGAATTACATGACGGAATCAATCAGATGCTCGCTTTCGTCAAATACCGTTTGCATGCTTTCCGGCTTGCCAAGCCAGCGACCGATGATTCGGTTCTCGCATTGATCAACGATGCTTCAAGCGATCTTACACAAACCATGCAGGAAATCCGAAGAATCTCTCATAACTTATTACCGAAGGGACTCGATGAATTGGGTTTTGAAGCGGCCGTTCGGGAGCTTTGCGGAGAGTTTCAGGAGAGAACTCAAATTCAGACCTGCTTTAAAATTCAGGGACATACGATCTCCTTTCAGAAAGATTGTGAACTCGGTGTGTACCGCATATTGCAGGAAGCACTGCAGAACATTGAAAAACATGCCCGCGCGACACGGGTTGATATTCAGTGTTCCGTGGAAGGAACCATGTGGCTGATGACCGTTCAGGATAACGGGAAAGGTTTTGAATCCGGAAATGAAATGATGAAAGGACTAAAGTCAAATGGTATCGGTATTTCAACAATGAAAGAACGTGCAAATCTGATCGGAGGGAGTTTGGAAATTCAATCTGCGCCGGGGGGCGGTACTTGTCTTACATTAAAATTCCCCTTGTCAAAAATTCATCTATCGTAACCAAAGCGTACTGTTTGCAATTTGCTGTATAATATTCCATCCCTTTTTTCGTAATTCTCCCCATTGCTTTTGAAGGCTAAAAGGTAGATTATTGACCTGCTGGTTTTCGATCTTTCTCATTTCCCGCGTTTCTCCGACGCCTGTAAAATGAACGAATGTTCTTATTGTTAATTCCTTTTTCAAAATTCACTTTCAACCACAATGAACGAAAGATAAAATATGCCATTTAACGGAAGCGAAGGAAAAATTATCAGCTCAACGAGGGCAAAGAAGCTCATCCGAGGCTACCTAAAAAGCGCCCGGTATAAACATCTTGAAAAAGTTGAAGGAGGTTTTTTTGGCAAGAAAAAATTGCTGAAGATTTTGAACCAGAAAAATTGTGTCGGGATTCGCTATTATCATGCACGGAATGAAAAAAAGAAACACACACTCGTGCTGGTAGGCCAGCATACCTCGGGAAAACCGATGGAGAATATGTTTATGGATGACGGACCATTGTGTCCGCCTTTTTGCGGGTAATGCGATACTTCGTTGGCAGCTATGTGATCAAAAAAAATCTATCAATCTTTCTACCCATGGTAGGCTGATTCCCGAAAGGGTTTGCGGATAGGGAGATTGGGGGGCGAAGTTATGCCAAGATTTTCGTACTTACCGGGGTTAAGAGAATGCTTTATGCAGTGTTTCCAGCAGACTGCTGGAAGTATATGGTTTGAGCAAGAAAGCGAATACTTCTCCCGGAGATAATTTCGGTGTCGGATCATTTCCCTTGAATCCGCTTGATGCTATAATTTTTAACGCCGGATTCATTTTATGAAGTACTTGTATCAATGCCGTTCCTTCCAGATTCGGCATCATGACGTCGGTTATCACAAGGTCGATCTCATTCTTTTTCTCTGCATACAGTGCCACTGCTTCCATTCCATCGCTGGATGTCAGGACGGTGTACCCGTGTAACTCCAGCGTTTGTCTTGTGATCTCCAGAACGGACGTTTCATCATCGATGACTAATATCCGCTGCCCGGTTCCGAGGGGTAAGTGGCTTTGCAGTCCGATAATTTCCCCTTCGGTCCCGGATTTTGCTGCCGGAAAATACGCGATAAATCTTGTACCTCTGCCGATTTCGCTGTATACATTAATAAAGCCGTCGTGGTTTTTGACGATTGCCTGAACAGTTGAAAGTCCGAGCCCGGTCCCTTTCCCTATTTCCTTCGTCGTGAAAAACGGGTCGAAGATTTTTTCTAAAATTGTCGGAGGTATCCCTAATCCGGTGTCCGAAACGCTGAGGGCAACGTATTGTCCCGGTTTGGCTTCGGGACGTATTTTCGAATAATTCTCATCGATTAAAAAATTTTCAACCTCTAATGTCAATGTTCCGCCTCCCGGCATCGCATCCCGCGCATTGACACACAAATTCATCAATACCTGATGGACCTGTGTTGCATCGGCAATGATCGGAAAAGTATCTTTTTGGCAATTGCATTGAATGGAAATAATCCGGGGAAAAGTTTCCTTGACGATATTTTCAACTTCTTTAAGGATATGTTTCGGTTGTAATAAACCGGCTTTTCCTTCAGCCCCGCGGGCGAACGTGAGAATTTGTTTGATGATATCCCGCCCCCGGAGTGTAGAAGATTCGAGAATATCGATTGTCCTTTTATCGATGTCATTGGTATGACGTTTTTTTAAAATTTCAATTGATAAAAGAATCGGGGATAAAATATTATTGAGATCATGGGCTATGCCGCCAGCCAGGGTACCGATACTTTCCAACCGTTGAGATCGGAACAATTGGGATTCTAATTTCTTCTTCTCCGTGATATCTTCTTTCTCCGCGAGAAAATTTGTAATTTTACCGTCACTATTGAGGATGGGAGAGATTGTGGCAAACTCCCAGTACATATCTCCGTTTTTCTTTTTGTTGTGTAATTCACCGCGCCATTCTTTACCGGCAGTGATTGTTTGCCAGAGGTTTTTGTATTCGTCTGGCGATGTTTCGCCCGATTTTAAGATGCGGGGATTTTTTCCGCGGACTTCTTCAAACGTATAACCGGTCAGCCGCGTGAATTTAGGATTAACATATTCGATGTTGCCGGAAACATCGGTGATAACAATCGACGCTGGATTCTGTTCAATTGCCTGGGATAATTTGTGTAACTGGTTTTCAAATTCTTTTCTCTCGGTAATATCGTTGATGACACCGACGACGAATCGTTCTCCCCGGGTATTGACATATAATGACCTCTTGATCAGTATCCGTCGTAAACTTCCCTGTTTGGTAAAAATTGTTTCTTCGGCAACCGATTCTTTTCCGGTTTGGAGAACATTCTCGTCGGCTTGCCGGAATCGTTCAAATTGTTCTTTCGGAAACAGCTCCTGGTTCGTTTTGCCTAATTGATCTTCCCGCGATATGCCGCTGAATGTACAGAACGCATTATTGACCAAATCGAGCGTGTGTGTCTGGTTCAGCACAAAAATCGGAACGGAAATAGTATCGATGATCTTTGCCAGGTATTGTCTCGAATTCCGTAATGCTTCTTCGGCTTCGTTGCGGCTTGTCACGTCATTAAATATCTCCAATATTGTTCCATTTTCACCATGAATAATTCCAGAGTGGTGAATTTCAAAAGTCCTGCCGCCGAGAATATTCGAAACTTCGAGAGTTTTTGTTTGATTGGGTTCGATCATTTCGTGCAATGGGCATTCTCCGCACTGCTTGCCGTCATCCTTATACACGCTCCAACAAGTTTTTCCGATGGAAAATTTGTTGGTGATACTTTTCATCTTTTTGTTTTGAAAAAGGATGGAACCGTTTTTGTCGACAATCTGAATATGAAAGGGTGCTGCTTCGAGAAATGATTCAAAAGAACTGCTTGAAAGTGATAACTCTTCCATCACATGAACTCCCCTAAATATTTATCAAGATCAAGTATCGAAATGATATTAAATATAATATGGTTAAAATTCAATTCCAAATTAAACTCTAAGTTTCAGCAGGATAATGGTTTAAAATGAATGTGAGTTTTACCATTCATTTTCTTATATTGTTGTTATCAGTAATTTCTCCCTTTTGCCCTCCGGCAATTTTGTACGTTCATTCCACAGTTTTCAAACCAACGGGTTCATTGGAAGAGTAGTTCGCTGCAACCATCTCATCAACAAAATACTATGAGATAGAACAGAAGGAGGTGCGTAACATGTTCGGAATGGAGTATCGGAAAATATCACTGCTTAAATATTGCTCCTTGACAGTGTTTTTATTTCTACTGTTTTCAACTTCTTCCTTTGCTCAGGAAGAAATTATCGAGTTGAAATTCAAAAAAACTTCTGATGAAGACTCGTGTGCATCGAAGTCATTGCAGAGTCTTATAAGAGTACGCCGTATCAGTGAACAGTATGCCACGGGAGGTCTTTACCTTATGACGCAATGTGGTGACTATGAGGATTTATTCCAAAAAGAAAACCAGAAAGCAATTGATAATCCCATGATCAACGAGTCTTGGCGATATTGCAGCATCTTCTCAACAAAGATTGAAGATTCTGTTCTCATGGGTAGGAACTGGGATAATCAAAATGTCGGGTCAATTATCGTTACTCTTTATAAACCTCAAACAGGGCACTCTTCCATTTCCTTTTCCAGAGCAATCGATATGGGTTTTCCGTTGAATGTTGATTTGGAAAATATGAAATCGGATTCGAAAGGAAGTAAATTACTCTTAGCCCCCTTTTATGCTTATGATGGACTTAATGATCGTGGAGTGTGCGCCTGTGTAACCGGTATAGATCAAGTCAAAATCAATTCCGTAAAGGGAAAAGATTTGCTTTTCATTAGTTTCTTGGTACGTAAGATTCTTGATCAAACTAAGTCCATCGATGAGGCTGTGAATCTTGTAGAAAGATATGTCCCTTTTGATCTCGATAAGAACTCCTTAGACTGCCATTTTTACATTGCTGATTCTTCGGGCAAATCTGTTATATTAGAATATAGGGATAACGAATGGCAGAAGATTTACTCAGAAAAACCATGGCAGGTAATGACGAATAATGTTATCTACGATGTTCCGGATACTAAACTAAGAGAAGAATGCTCGCGTTACAAAAGCATATCAGAAACTCTTGAAAGAACCAATGGAAAAATTGATTGGCGAACCGGAATGCAAATGCTCAGGGATGTTTCTCAAAAAGGTACGACATGGTCGGTAGTTTATTCTCTGACATCTAAAGATATCTATTTTTCAGTTTATCAAACTTGGGGCAAAATATATCACCTCCAAGGATTTTAAATCAATGTAACCCCAATAATGAACAGTTTTATTTGTTTTATGGTGTGTGAACTATACCTAACTTCAGTGAATGATACAGGCAAACAACCTGGTGGCGTGTCCTGCGCGTTTTATGAATTCACAGAAATTTCATTCGTTGTCAACTAATCCTTAAAGGAGTAAAATATGGAAAGCGATGGTACCATTGGTTTGGGATTTATTGCAATCATCATTATTGTCGTTTTTTTCTTTCTCGGTATTCGGATTGTTCGTCCGACGCATCGCGGGCTTGTCGAACGCCTTGGAAAGTACAGAAAATTTGCCGACCCCGGTTTTCATTGGATCCTGCCGATGATCGATAAGTTGTACAGGGTCAATATCACCGAACAGATGATCAATGCCGATCCGCAGGAAATCATCACGAACGACAATCTCAACGCCGTCGTCGACGCGCAAATCTATTTCAAAGTGAAAGCCGACGAGCAGAGCGTGAAAAGTTCACAATATAATGTTTTCAACGTGAATATCCAGATCGTCAGTCTTGCACGAACGACGTTGAGAAATATCATCGGAACGCTCACACTGAAGTCGGCCAACAGCGAACGGGGAAAAATCAACGACGGGCTTCATACAATTTTGATGAAGGAAACGTCGACGTGGGGTATCGATATTGTCCGTGCCGAACTGAAAGAAATCGATCCGCCGAAAGACGTACAGGAGACGATGAACAAGATCGTCAAAGCGGAAAACGAAAAGATTGCCGCGATAGATTTTGCCACTGCCGCGGAAACGACTGCCGACGGCGTGAAACGCGCCGAAATTAAGAAAGCGGAAGGTATCCGTCAGGCAAGAATTCTGGCAGCGGAAGGCGAAGCGGAAGCAATCCGTTTGGTGAACGAAGCGGCAAACAAGTATTTTGTCGGTAATGCCCAAATGTTGAAACGATTGGAGACAGTGCAGAGCTCGCTGGAAAATAATACGAAAGTGGTCGTTCCCGGAAATATGGAATTGGTCAATGTGATCGGCGAGCTTGCCGGCGTTTTACCGTTGAAAAGAGATTCGAAAGAATCGTAAACGCTCATGTTCTGCCCGAATTGTAGAACGGAATATCAGCACGGTTATTCAACGTGTAACGATTGCCATGTGCCATTGGTAGAAATTCTGCCTGATGAAGAAAAACCGGATCCGATTCCGGATGCGAAATTTATTCCGGTGATGGAGACGAGAAATGCGGTGGATATTGCTGAAATCAAAACGGTACTCGAGGCGGAAGGGATTACGTTTTATATTCAGAATGAAGAGATGAGTATCGGCTACCGATCGCGGTCTGCGAAACTGCTGGTATTGCAGGATGACGTTGACAAAGCTGTGCAATTGTTGAATGAAATGAAGCCGGATTCTTTTACGCCGGGGTATCTGGCGTAGAAACTCATTCCGTTGAAAATATTTCTGTATACCGAAGCTGTGAAAAAACTGGAGGCAATTGTCGTTTGCGGTGAAATGGATTGGCTTCACCAGGCAGGGGTTTTGACAATCGAATCGAAAAGGGGTACATTGACGATACGAAAACGCTGAGGGTCTTACCGTGTTGATGATTACCGCTGCTGATTGATTCTGACATTTTTGAATAGCCGTTGATACCGGCTGATATTTCAGTCTGTTTTCCATGTATACATCCTTTGTCATCTGAACAATCTTTGTGATGCGAATCCGACAAATCATACTGTGCCTCATTTTCATTACTCTCGGGAAAAGCCAGACATCGCTTCAGTCGAATCCGAATGCTCCGAGTTATTATGACGACTGGCGATGGACTCATTTTACAACCGAATCCGGACTTCCCTCGAATCATATACTCTTTATTACAGAGACCAGTGACAGCGTTGCGTGGGTTGGAACAGAAGCAGGTGTTTGCTGGTACGACGGATACCGATGGAATGTCGCGGATAGTTCAATTGGATTACCGCAGGGATGTAGGCCGGACGTGATGCTTGCCGATTCCGTCAATCTGTTTATTGTTATCGGGAAGCAGCTTTACTATGGTAACCAGCATCACTTCACTAAACTTTTTTATCCTGCTGACGAAATTGCCCCTCTTGCAGCGAATAAAATTTTTATCAAATCCGATACAGTATTGTATTTCTATGATAACGGTGTTGTGAAGGAAATGGAAACCGGTCTTCCGCTCTGGCGCGGAACTGCTGCTGTAGATTTATGGAAAACCGAAGCCGGCAGCATTTGGTTAAATAGCCACTACGGGTTATACCGGTACGAAAACGGGACATGGCGTCTTAAAATACAAAACAGCGGCGGGCGGGCGCTCGTTTTTCATCTTATTGAAAACAAATATGGGCGGGGATTCGCATCAATTTCATCTCCTTTTATCAACGGACTTTGGTCATGGGATAAAAATTCATTGCCCCGGCGTGTTAACAGTCAAAAGGGTGACTGGATAAGATCAATGAGTCTTTTGTCCTCGGATGAAGCACTGGCAGTTTACGGGTCAGGATCAATTATTCAATTTCATAATGGCCGTTGGCAGGATGTTTTTCCGTTGCCGCAGGAAATGGAAAATGCCGAGGTTCTTAAATTCAGAACGAACGGAGATCTGTGGATCGGTTCGGAAGAAGGCCTTTTTCTGTTCAATGCTCATGTCCAAATGTGGACCTATTTGAAACAGAAAGACTTAATGAAAAATCGTGTCAACGAGATTCTTCGGACTGCTGATGGCAGCTTGTGGACAGGAACGTCAGAAGGTGTTAGCATTTATTCTCCAGGCGGAACGGTTACTACCATTAACAGGATTGGCAATATTCCGGTTACTGAAATTACCGGTCTGGCACAGGACCGCGACGGTAACATTTGGATTTCCAGCGGCTTTTCGTTTAACGGAGCGTTCAAATGGGACGGAAAACATTGGACGTATGTAAACATTGGTCAGGAATGCAGATGGGCAAGGTTTCATAAAATCAGAAAAGATATGTCCGGAAATCTCTGGTTTTTAGGACTAGGCGAGTCAATGACTGATCCCGATTCCACTGGTCCAGGTGCGTGGATGTATGATGGCAGTCATTTTGTTCGCTGGAGTACAAAAAATGGATTAACATCGAACCGTGTATATTCTTTTGCAGAGGGGCATGACGGTTCGTATTGGTTTGGAACGAAAGGTGCACTAAGCCATTGGAAAAACGGGGCATGGACACATTGGTACGGTGATAAGGGAGAACACGTATTATTTGTTTTTTCCGTTGCGGTTGATGACAGTGATAATGTTTGGTTTTCAGACAGGATGACGGGGATTCATCGGATGGATAAAAATGGTTTCGTGACGAGGTTTGATGAAAAAAGCGGACTTCCGAATAATATTGTTTGGGATATCCGAAGTGACTCTTTGCAAAGGATCTGGATCACAACGAACGGTGGGGTTTGCCGGTATGCAAGAAGAAATTGGACAACGTTCGGTCCGCAAACAGGTTTGACAACTCCGTATATTTGGCCGATTTTTCCTGAAGGAAACCGTATTTGGGTCGGAACATCGGGTGAAGGGTTGGCATTCCTGGATTTGGACAAATGTATTTTTTCATCAATTTCAATGAACCTGGAGACCCCCTTAGTGGAAAATAAAACTGCCAATTTTCATTGGCATCCGTATGCAGAGTGGGGATTACCCTCTTCAGAAAAAATTCTTACCCGATATCGGATTGATGATAACGACTGGTCTGAATGGTCAGTGCAGCATGTCGTCACTGTAACAGATATAAGCTCAGGAGAACACTCTTTTCAGATACAGGCAAAAAATCTCTACGGACAATTTGCAAAAGAAGGGTGGAAGCAGTCGGTGTATATCCTTCACCCATTGTATATGCGTTCTGTATTTATTTATCCCGTGGGCGCTCTGATTGTTATTCTGTGCGTCATGAGTGTTGTCCTGATACGCCGAAAACGGAAATATGATATAGAAGTCAGACAGAAGGAGGTAAAATTCAGACGATTGACCGAAGCGACCTTTGAAGGAATTCTGTTACATAAAGACGGAATGATCATTGATGTCAATCAGAGTTTACTGGACCTTTTTGGCTATTTGCCTGAAGAGGTTATCGGTTCTTCCCTGCTCAATCTTGTCGCGAAAGAAAATCAAGCGTTCGTTGAGGAACATATCCAATCGGCAACATATGAGGGATTGTTTCAGGCACGATTTATTAAGAAAAACAGGGAAGAAATTATTGCTGAAGTCAACATCAAGCCTCTTCCAACGGACACATCTTCGGTCAGCGTGCTCGCCATCCGCGATATTACGGAAAAGAAGAATGCTGAGTCGCGTTTGTTGCAATATCAGGACCAACTGCGTGCAATGACGCTTGAGATTTCCCAAACGGAGGAACGGGAGCGAAGACGGATAGCGGCTTTTCTTCATGATTATATCGGACAGACTCTCGCCATGTGTAAATTGAAACTACCGGCTGCTGAATTAAACGAGATCGACCGGTTGCTTTCGATTGCTATTGAATACACAAAATCGATTACATTTGAATTAAGCCCGCCCGTTCTCCGGGAACTTTCATTCCCCGAAGCAATCGAATGGCTCGTCGCGCAGATTCAGGATCATTCGAACATCCTCATTTATTTTGCAGATGACGGACGGCCGAAACCACTGAGTGAAAATACCAGGTACTTTCTTTACCACGCAATCCGTGAACTTCTTCTGAACGTCGTGAAACATGCAAAAACGCACAGCGCTGAAGTATCATTGTCGATTGAAAATGACACATTGATGTGTGTGATTTCGGATGACGGGGCCGGTATGGATGCGAATGTTCATGCCGTCTCGAATAAATACAAGAATGGCAACTTCGGTTTGTTTAATTTACGAGAACGAATTGTTTCTATGGGTGGTGCAATGAGTATTCAGTCCGCTGAAAATAAAGGCACCACGATTACCCTCTCTCTTCCGATGAAGCCTGAATACAACTCCGGTAACACAAGATGAAAATTCTTCTTGCAGACGATCATATGATTTTCCGTGAGGCATTGAAAGCCTTGCTCGAAAAAGACAATAGTCTTACCGTTGTTGCCGAAGTTGATGATGGAAGGATGGCAGTCATCATGGCACGTGAGTTCAGGCCTGATATCGTGATTATGGATGTGGCGATGCCGGATATGAATGGCATCGAAGCAACAAGATGTATTGTCAAGGAAAATCCTTCGATCAGAATCATTGCTCTTTCCATGTATTCCGATAAACATTTGGTGTTGAAAATGATCGGAGCCGGAGCAAAGGCCTATTTACAAAAAGATTGCGGTTCGGAAGAATTGCTGAAGGCATTGACCGTGGTCCATGATAATAAAATTTACATTAGCCCTAAGTTGCACATCGATGAATTGCAATCTGTGCTCGAAGAATCGGAAATTCAACGTGCTATCACGACCACATTATTGACCACAAAAGAACGGGAGGTTCTCCAGATGGTTGCTGAAGGAAAGCCAACGAAGCAAATCGCCCAGGACCTTCAGGTCAGCATGAAAACAATCGAAAAGCACCGTGGGCGAATCATGGAAAAGCTGAATATCCATAGTATTGCAGAATTGACGAAATATGCAATTCGGGAGGGTATTACGTCCGTTGAAAAATAATGTATCCCGGAAATAACCGGCTGGCTGATACGGGGCTTTCCTATGGGGGAAAGTCCCCATTGCTAAACCCTTCAGAATTATATATTTTGCGAACCTCAATGTAAGTTGTTGGATTAGAGATAGTAGTGGAGGAAGGCAGTTTCGGCTGGAGGGGAACTGCCTTTTTTATTGATTTTCTTCGTATTTAATTTTATATTGAAGAGTTATACGAAGTACACGAATTTCTTCGCCACTATCCTCCGATGTTCATGCGAATTCGATACTGTGTCGTACTGTTTTTTTTGATTTCGACGTCTCTTTCTTTCGCACAAGTTGCCGGCAGGCACACACCAGCCCGTACAATACAATCAACTCCGAAGTCCGATGTTTTCATAGAAGGATTTTATTGGAATAGTACGCCCGGCGGAATCTGGTGGGATTCTCTTGCTCACCTTGCCCCGCGGTTAGCGTCCGCCGGTTTCAGCGCAATCTGGTTTCCGCCACCGACCAAAGGCGCGGCCGGTTCGCTTTCGATGGGCTACGATATTTATGATCAATATGACGTCGGTGATTATAACCAGAAAGGAACGGTAGCAACCCGTTTCGGTACGCGCTCTTCACTCGTCAACGCAATTCAATCGTATCATAACAACGGCATGCAGGTCTTTGCCGATGCCGTCATGGGACACATGGACGGAGGCGACCAAAAAGTTCCGTACGATTGTATCCCGACCAATCCTCCGTACCTTCCGTCGGATTCCGGCTGGCTCGTTTTCAATTACCCGACCGGATCGGGCAGGTTCAAAAAAGATGCGACCTTTTTTTATCCCAACCAGCAAACATGCGACATCAATCAACCGTACCACAGTCCCGATCCCGCTTACCGGTTCGGTGAATATCTCGCCCACGCACAAACGAAAGTTGAAGATAGTTTGATCGTGTGGGGGCAATACATGAGAAACGTTTTAGGGTTCGACGGTTTTCGTATCGATGAAGCAAAAGGCATCGATCCGATTTTCATGGGACCGTGGCTTCAGCAGGCCGATACGAACGGTTACGCTGTTGCCGAAGATTACGACGGCATCGGGGGAATTCAAAACTGGCTGTACTGGGTCGGAAGTTTCGGCGGCAACGTGTCGGTGTTCGATTTTCCGCTCCGGTTCGATTTGCAAAGTATGTGCGATAACACGCCGGGGACATGGAACATGAATTGGCTCGACGGATCCGGACTGGTGAACAACGGAACATCGGGATATAACGTTGCAACGTTCGTCGACAATCATGACTTCGATCGGATCGGCTGGGACGGCTCGATTGATATCGGTCATAGTCCGATCACGACTGATAAAATGATGGCGTATGCGTACATTTTGTTTTCCGAAGGCAGACCATGTGTGTGGTTCAGAGATTATTTCATGTATGGTCTGGATGGTAAAATCGATACGCTCATGTGGATTCGTCAAAATTATGAATGGGGCGGAACGACAAAACGAAGCGGTCTTAATCCGTACTACGTCGGTTCGTCCGACGATCAAACGACGCAGTCTCAATATATTTATGTCGCACGGCGCGATGGCGGCAACGGTCATCCCGCGGCATATCTTGTTTTGAATGCTCATCCGACCGAATGGCGCGGCGTATGGGTCAATACCAATTATCCCAATCAAACGTTCCGGGATTTTACCGGTCAGGCGATCGATAAACAAGCAGCGGGCGATGGGCGTGTCGACCTCTGGGCTCCGCCGCGCGGTTATGCGGTGTACGTTCCGGACACATCACTGCATATAAATTTTCCGCCGTTTATCGTTCAGATTCCTGATCGGAAAGCATATACCAATACATTCTTCCAATATCAGCCGATGTTCGGCGATCCGAATCACGATTCGCTCGCGCTTTCTCTTTCCGGAAATCCATCGTGGATGAGTATCTCAAGTACGGGTCTCATCTCCGGTACACCGGGAATTAACGATCTTGCTCCTGCTACAGTTACCGTGAATGTGGTCGATCCATCCGGCGATACCGCTACGACAACATTCCATATCTCCATCGTCACACATCCGTTGATGGACGGTCTTTTTGAAGGAACCGGAGTTTGGGGACAGCCGATTTCTTTCGGTGACACATTACACGGTTGGGATACGACGATGGCAAAGCATTTGTACGTCACACTCGACAGCACATACGTTTATTTCGGCGCGGACGTTCATGCGGCACAATGGATGACGTGGGCATTTCTCATCAATACGAAACTTGGCGGCGGTTCGACGGATAGCTGGGGAAGAAGTATCGTCTACAGCCACGCGAATCTCCCCGATTATGTTTTAAGAGGAACATTCGGCGGGTACGCGGAATTTCATACATGGAACGGCTCCGCATGGTCGGGAGTCGGGACCGGGTTGCCAACCACAGAATTGGGATCGAGTGTTACTTCGTCTTCATTGCAGGACGGTTGGGTGGAAGTCCGGATCCCGCGCGTGTCGATCGGAAATCCTTCCGTCATCGATGCACAATTTTTCATCACGGGAAATGCAAATACCGAAGCGACGTTCGATGCATGTCCGAACGATCAGAATACGACTGCGTGGAGCGGTGTGACTACACATCTTCATTATTATGCGACGCGCGGCACCAGAACGTTGACGCAATGGAATCTGCAATATCCTCCGAATGCGACTATTGCCGTAAATAATTCTTTGACAATCTATGCACGGACATTCGGATTCGGCGTGACTGATTCTGCCGGACCCGGTTCCGGCGTCCAGGCGTGGATCGGTTACGATTCGGTGAACACGAATCCGTCGTCATGGACGAACTGGATACCGGCAACATACAACATGGATATCAATTCGTTCGATGAATACAAGGCGAATCTCGGAACCGGTCTTGCTGCCGGAAAATATTTTTACGCATCTCGTTTTCAATATAACGCTGGATCGTATTTGTATGGCGGATATAGTGCGACCGGCGGCGGGCTATGGGACAGCGTGCATAATGGTTCCGGAATATTAAACGTTGTCGGTCCACCGGGAATTCCAACTCTTGCCACGCCGGTGAATTTTGCACTCTACCAGCCGGTGTCGCCGATACTTTCATGGATTCCTGTCGGTAATGCTCAAACATATCGACTCCAGGTTGCCTTCGACAGTAATTTCACAACGATTGTTTTTGACGATTCCATACTGACGACAACGTCACGAACTGTCGGTCCGTTGGTCAACGATACGACATATTACTGGCGTGTGCGATCGAAAAATATTGCCGGTATCAGCGCTTACTCCGCGGTTCAGCAATTTCAGGTTCAACAAATTACCGCATCGTTTACGATGCAATCGTCGTGGAATATGATTTCTCTTCCGATGAACATTTATAATTCGCGGAAATCGGCGGTTTTTCCGCCTGCCATTTCACCGGCATTCCGGTATAATCCGGGCGGATCGTACGCCATCACGGACAGTCTTTTAGTCGGAACTGGTTACTGGTTAAAATTTCCCGCGGCAGAAACCATTGCCGTTACCGGTTATCCACTGACGACGGATTCCGTCAATGTTGGCGCAGGATGGAATATGATCGGCGCTGTCGGTTTGCCGATTCAGACTTCGTCCATCATACAAATTCCCGGTGGTATCGTTCTGTCGCAATATTTTTCGTATGCCGGATCGTATCAGACGGCAACAACTATCGTTCCTTCGCAGTCCTATTGGGTCAAGTGCAGCAGTGCAGGAAAACTTGTTCTGAATGCCGGTTCGTCTGCAAGGCCGGTTGCCGGAATGGCCGGAATGATAGAGAAAACTTCAGTGCCTAATTTCGGCTTATTAACGATCACCGATGCCGATAATCATCAGCAAATATTATATCTCGGCGAAGAAAATAGTGCGCACATCAATCTGAATATGTACGATATGCCGCCTCTGCCGCCGGCAGGAATGTTCGATGTCCGTTTTTCATCACAACGGGATCTGGAAGTTGTGAATGAAAAAGAAATGAAATCGATTGCTATTCAACTCTCCTCGGCACGGTTCCCGGTTTCGATTTCATACAAAACGACCGGCTCGATTTTGACCATGAACGGAATGAAATTGACGGAAGAGCCGACAACAGTTCGTGATTCTGTCGGATCGATCCGTTTGACGTTCGCAGGTTCGGCAAGTATTCCGAAATCGTTTGCACTCGAACAGAATTATCCGAACCCGTTCAATCCGACGACAACCATCCGGTACGCACTTCCGGTTGATGCGCATGTTCAGTTGACGATTTATGATATTCTCGGACAAAAAGTTCAGACGATCGTCGATGGAATTCAACCGGCAGGGTACAAATCTGTCGTTTGGAATGGCGCCAATATCGCGAGCGGCGTTTATATGTACCGGCTCGACGCTGTCAGCGGTTCGCAAAATGTTTTTTCACAGATCAAGAAAATGCTCATCATCAAATAAATCAATAGAATACTTTAAGGATTACCACCATGAAAACATTCGTTACATTTTTGGGAATGTCCCTTGCCTTATGCATGGTTTCTTCAAGTGCATTTGCGGCAGGCCCACATTCGGTTAGAGCTACTCAAGGTATCTATGCCCCGGAAGGGATGAACATGACCGGAGAAATTACAACTCCTGTTTGGACGAATCCACCACCGGAAGCTGATCTCGCCGGCATTCAAACCGGCGGACATTTTTTACTTGACAGCACGAGCTTCTGGCGGAGATATCACACTGTTATCAACGTTCCGAGCGACTTCGCCGGTGGAACATATCAATGGTTGTTTACCAGTGGTCCACCGACAAACCCAGGCTGGTTCAATAATAAATGGGCGAATGTAACAGTAGCAATAGATACTGTACAAACTTATACATATCAAGGAGGTTCGAATAATTCAATAACCGCAACCAGTGGATATTACACAGTAAATTTCCGAGACAACGGATATGCGAACACGCAAGCGGTCTGGATTCAAACTGCAACTCAACCTGTACCGATCGCGAGCGTAACAAAATCTCCGTTGAATGCTTCCGCAAGCGTTCCGGAAACGCTTACCGTTAAAACAACGGGTGGAATCTCGAGCCAGGAGAATTTTTTCATCCGTTACTCAACCAATAATTTCGGAGCATCGACAATTTTAACTGTACCGATTGCTGTGGGTGATTCGATAGGTCATGCGATCATCCCCGGACAAACCGGCGGCACGACAGTTACCTATTATGCATTTTCTTCGAAGCTGAGTAGCCCGGCGTCGGATTATGACCTCGTCACTCTTCAATACAACAATAACGGCAACGCAAATTATTCCTACACCATTTCTTCATCGACATATAAAATTGTCGCCACTGCCGGAACGCATGGCACTATTAATCCGCAAGATACGGTTACCGTTCCGTCCAACGGAAGCCAGTTGTTTACGTTCACTCCTTCTGCAGGTTATTATGTCGATAATGTGTTGGTTGATAATGTCAGCATCGGCAATCCGACATCATATCAATTCTCGAATGTTACTGCGAACCATACCATTTCCGTAACATTCTGGCATAACGTCAACATCACATTCCAGGTCAATATGAAGGTGATGTTTGCAAAAGGATTCTTCCAGACCGGAGATACCGTCAGCGTGAACGGATCGTTTAATTCGTACACACCGAAAGCGAATATCCTGACGGATGTCGGTCACGACAGCATTTACCAAGCGACACTTTCAATGCGTGCGGAAACAAATATTCAATACAAATTCTGGAAGAGCCGCGGACCGCTCAATTGGGAAGATGATATCAGCAACCGCACCGATTCCGTCGGTGATGTCGACGCAACGATTCCTGTTGCGTTCTTTGATAACCAATATTCCAACATCAATGTGTTGTTCCAGGTGAATATGGGCGTTCAAATGTTGCAGGGAAGTTTCCGTCCCGATTCCGGTGATGCGGTTGTCGTGCGCGGCGATTTTGACGGTTGGGCAAGCTCGACCGATACGCTCACCGATCCGAATCATGACAGCATCTACACGAAGACTATTTCGATTCCTGCTCAGGCGAGTTACGGATTTAAATTCTGGAAGACCGACAGAAATGGTCAGGGGTATGAAATCATCGGCGGTACTCCCGTCACGAACCGCGGTTTAACGTTGGGATCGCATGATACGACACTTCCGGTTCTGTATTATAATGACGATAGCGCCACGCCGACCACATCGGTCAGTTATGTTGCCGGTTGGAACATGCTTTCAGTACCGCGGACGGTGCTTGATTATTCGAAGTCAGCGCTTTTCCCGCATGCAAGTTCCAATGCCTTTGAATACAACGGATCGTATGTAATTAAATCGACATTACGAAATAGTGTAGGGTTCTGGTTAAAATTTCCAAATGACACGACCATTACATACACCGGGGCGCCGCGAGCGTACGATACCGACAGCTTAAATACCGGTTGGAATATGATCGGAACGTTAAGTTCTACGGTCGTTACCTCTTCGATTACTCCGAATCCATCCAATGCGGTTATCAGCAAATATTTCGGATACAATCATGGCTATAAAATTGTCGATACGCTTCTTCCGGGAATGGGGTATTGGGTGAAGGTGGATACGGTCGCGACATTATTCCTCACCTCGAGCGGACCGTCTGCCAAACCCGCGGCGAAGAGCCAGTCATCATTTGAGACATTCGATAAGATTACCGTTCGTGATGCGAAAGGCAACGAACAGGTCCTGTATTTGAGTCAGAATAATATTCAGAAAAATATGTATGAAATGCCGCCGGCGCCGTTCAGCGAAGCGTTCGATGTTCGCTTCTCATCGAATCGTTTTGTCGAGCAGGTAGCGGCAGACCGTAACCAGGATTTCCCGATTTCGATTTCAGGAGCGACATATCCTGTGACGATTTCATGGGAAGCCAAATCGGCTTCCGGCAGATTATCGATTGCATCGGGCAAACAGGAAAAAGCGCTGAATGGATCCGGTTCCATCCGGATATCGGGTGCGAATGAAAATGTGCACATTCTTGCATCGTCTTCATTGAACATTCCGAAAGTGTTTGCTCTGGCGCAAAATTATCCGAATCCGTTCAACCCGACGACGAATATCCAGTTTGATGTTCCCGAACAGGCAATGGTGCAGATAACCGTGTACAACGTGCTCGGCGAACGCATTGCAGACCTGGTCAGCGGAGTGCAGAATGCCGGATATCATTCGCTTGAATGGAACGCCACGGATAACGCCGGGCAGCAACTTGCGAGCGGTGTTTATTTCTATTCTATTAAGGCGACAAGTCTTACCGATGTGAACAAAACATTCCAGTCGGTTAAGAAAATGATGTACCTGCGGTAATTGTACGAAGGAAAATTCCTCACGCACTCCGGACAAAAGATCGTTCGGAGTGCGTAGAGTTTTATGAGGGGGAATGTACATCATTTCGATTTTGAGAATTCGTTTTGATTTCCCCTGCGAAACATTTACATTGATATGTTTTGATACTATTGAAATTTCATTTTTTGTGAAAGGTTTATGAAAAAAACGTCTCGAATCGATTTGGCAAAAATTATTGCACGGCTTGATGCACTCGCGCACAATTTATGGTGGAGTTGGAATCCGCGCGCGCAATCCATTTTTCAGGAACTGTCACCGCTTGTTTGGGAAACATTCAACCACAATCCGGTTGCCGTTCTGGCGCATTGTTCGCGGATGGAACTGAAGGCATACTTAGGCGACGAACAGTTTCGGGAAAGAGTTCTTTCCGTTCTTGATGATTTTGAAGCGTATATGGATCAATCTCCTTCAATCGGGAAAATAGATTCGGATATTTCGAAGGGACGTCCCGTCGCATATTTTTGTGCGGAGTTTGGGATTCATGAGTGTCTGCCGTTCTATTCCGGCGGTTTAGGTGTTCTCGCGGGTGATCATGTAAAGTCTGCCAGCGATTTGGGACTTCCATTTGTCGGCGTCGGTCTTTTTTACCGGCAAGGTTATTTTCAACAGCGAATCGATTCGACGGGGGGTCAGCAGGAAAATTACCCGACGACCGATCCCGCAACTGTTCCGGTAGAATTGGTAAAAGACCGCTCCGGAAAACCGTTGATTTGCACAGTGACGATCGGAACAAGCACGGTTCATTTTCAGGGCTGGAGAGTGGATGTGGGCAGGTGCAGTATTTATCTCATGGATACCGATGTTGCGGAAAACGCGGAACATTTCCGCGGTCTTACCGGTCTTGCATACGGCGGCGATATGAATACGCGCATCCGGCAGGAAATCGTTCTCGGTATCGGCGGCGTGCGGTATCTGCGTGCGTTAGGAATTTCGCCTTCCGTTTTTCATATGAATGAAGGGCATGCTGCATTTCTGACATTAGAATTACTGCGTGAACAAATACAACGCGGAGTTTCAAAAGCGAAAGCAGAAGAAGCAGTCCGCAAGCAGTGCGTTTTCACGACACACACTCCGGTTCCGGCCGGACACGATCGTTTTCCTGTCGACTTGATGGAGTTTACGCTTCATCCTTTTTCCGATTGGATGAAATTGACGATTGCCGAATTGATGGCGTACGGTCAAACGCCCGTCGACAGGGAAAAGAATGAATTTACGATGACCATTCTGGGATTAAAGTTGTCCCGTGCCGCAAACGCTGTCAGTGAAAAACATGGGGAAGTTTCCCGTCAGATGTGGACGGATCTGTATCCCGGTGTGAAAGTCAATAAAATTCCGATCGGATATATTACGAACGGCATTCATATACCGAGCTGGACGTCGCCGACGACATGGGAATTCTGGGAACGTCACAATTCTCACCGGTGGAAAGAACATTTCAACGACCCGAAATTCTGGCAGCACATAGCGAATCCCGATGTTGTTTCCGACGAACAATTGTGGGCATTGCGGTACGAACTTCGCAGGGCATTGATCGAATTCGTTCGTCGCCGCGGCCGGAACCAACAGGCATTCGGCGGACCGAGCGGGGAAGAAGCCTTGGTTCATCTTCTTTCATATGACGCACTCACCATCGGCTATGCCAGGCGGTTTGCACCGTACAAGCGCGCCCCCCTGATTTTTTCCGATCTGACAAGGGCACAATCGTTATTTGATGATACACAACAACCGATTCAATTGATTTATGCCGGAAAATCCCATCCGCGCGATACCGAAGGAAAAGAATTCATTCATCAGGTGGTGGACATTACGCGTCAGCATCCGTTTTTCGGGAAAGTGATCTTTCTTGAAAATTATGATATGAATGTCGCACGGTATCTCGTGTCGGGATGCGATGTGTGGTTGAACAACCCGCGGCGTCCTCTCGAAGCAAGCGGGACAAGTGGACAAAAGATCGCCATCAACGGCGGACTTCATTTCAGCGTTCTCGACGGTTGGTGGCGCGAGGCATATAACGGAAAAAACGGTTGGGCAATCGGCGATCGCACGGACAAAGATCTGCCGCCGGAAGAAGTAGACCGCCGGGATGCGGAATCGCTTTATAATGTTCTGTCGAATGATATCATCCCGTCGTTTTACCACCGCGACGCCAACGGCATACCGCGGAAATGGATTGCAAAGATTCGTCAGGCAATGAAAACGATCGTGCCGGTGTACAATACGCATCGCATGGTCTATGAATATGCCACGAAATATTATTTCCCAAAGAAATAATTTACCGATTTGACAGATTCGAAAAATCCGGAGTTTTCATCTCGGGAACGAACAACGATAACGATGTCGCTGGTCTCCTCCGAGATGCCTCATCTGCAGCAGCTTCCCTGGCACAGACCTCTCCAGCGTTGGAATAAGCGCCAGGCACGGTTTATTCCGGTGAAAAGCGGTTTGGCGCGGCATATCGTACGCTTTATTCAGGTTCACAAACGGCAATTTGCAATAAAAGAAACTTCACCGGAAACAGCCGGGCGTGAATTTCAATCGTTTGTTCGCTTGCATCGAATCGGTATACCGGCATTACATCCTGTCGGGATCGTGATCCGTTCGGAAGGAATAAATATTGTAGAAACCCGCTCCGGCACACAGGCGGAAGCGGTCGGTACCGGCTATCTTGTTACCCGCCTGCTCGAATATTCCTTGCCGAATTATCATTTATTCAAACGGGCATTCAAAAAAGAAAATCGCCGCCGCATCTGGGATGTTATCATCCGGCTTTTTGTCCAGCTTCATCGCAATGGCGTCTATTGGGGTGATGCCTCGCTCTCGAACATGATGATCGTTTTTGCAAAACAGCATTATCCCGAAATCGGAGTGCGGACGGTTCTCCGTGCAGTTCTTGCCGATGCGGAAACGGTCGAGTTTTATCCCTCGCTTTCACAGCAACTCCGAAAAGCGGACGTCGAATATTTTCTGGAATCGATGGCATGGACGGATGCCGACCTGCAGGCGAGCGGTATTATACGTGAACCTCTTATGACGAAAGAAGATCAGGAATATATTTTCCAGAGATATCTTGATCTCTTTGAAATCGAAAATGAGGAAAAAACGTTCGAGGTGGTCACGAATATCGATGTCGATAAGCTCATCGGTCCGTTTGAAATTGTCGGTCAATCAAAGATCCTCCTCCAGCATATTTACGAACATAAATGGTATCTCAGCGAACGGCAGAAAAAAGAGATATCCATTGAAGATGCGGCGCGTGACTGGTACCGGAATATTTTTAAACCGGCGGTACAGTTGTTTATCAAATTTAAAATTCTGGATGAATTTCCGGAACGAACCGCGGCATCGCTATACCTCGATATCATGCTGCATAAATATTATCTCAGCGAACGGATCGGGAGTGATGTCGGATTGGTGAAAGCATTTGAAGAATATGCCGCGAAACTGAGGAATGATTCTCGCGCAATGAAGAAAGTGAACAGTGTCGCAAGTTCACTGGAAAAAATTCTTCGTGAAGAGGAATGAACCGGTCAATACCTCAGAGCGTTTTCCCGGTCGTGCCGTCGAAGAAGTGGAGTTTGGATGTATCAAAAAACATTTCGAATGCTTTCCCGCTTTCCGGCTGAATATCCGAGGAAATCCGCGATACATACGGTTGTTCCTGTTTGCCCATCGTGAAATACACGAAAATTTCATTGCCCACCGGTTCCGTTACTTCGATATGGACCGAAACATTTTTGTTTGAAGTATTTTGACTGCGTGCAAAAATATGTTCCGGTCTGATGCCGAGAACGATATCGCGCTGGCCGTCCGGCGTTAATCGTTTCGTATCCTCCGGCAGAAGAGGAAGTTTCAAGAGTCCGTCTGTACTTTCAAACATCGTTCCGCCGTTCATCCGCAAACGGCCGGTGAAAAAATTCATCGTCGGACTGCCGATAAATCCTGCCACAAACCGGTTAGCGGGTTTATTATAAATTGTTAACGGCGCATCGACCTGCTGAACGATGCCGTCTTTCATGACGACGATGCGGTCGCCCATCGACATTGCTTCAATCTGATCATGGGTCACATAGATCATCGTGGTTTGCAATTGTTTGTGAAGGCGTGAAATTTCCGTTCGCATCTGCACGCGGAGATTTGCATCCAGGTTACTGAGAGGTTCATCGAATAAAAATACTTTCGGCCGCCGGACGATTGCCCGTCCGAGTGCGACGCGCTGACGCTGGCCTCCGGATAATGCTTTCGGTTTACGGTCAAGCATGGTTTGGATGCCGAGAATTTCCGCCGCATGTTGAACACGCTGTTGAATGTCGGGCTTTGAATATTTACGCATTTTCAGACCGAAGGCAAGATTGTCAAACACGGTCATGTGAGGATACAATGCATAATTTTGAAAGACCATTGCAATGTCACGATCTTTCGGTGCAACATCGTTGACGACCACACCATCAATCGAGATTTTTCCGTCGGAAATTTCTTCCAGGCCTGCAATCATGCGCAGTGTCGTCGACTTCCCGCAACCGGATGGTCCGACCAGAACCACAAATTCCTTGTCGTGGATAGTAATATTGACGTCGTTTACTGCGACGGCATTTGATTCATACCGCTTCGAAACATGCTCTAAAATGACACTTCCCATGGGAATTCAATTGTAATGAAAGATAGATTGTTCCAATATACGGACAGATTTTCGCATTCCCAAATCGGGAAAATTAAAAAAATTCTCTTCTAAAATGTCAAATTATTTGACTTTCGGGAAAAAAATGCCTACTTTGAAAACTGATAAATGTCATATTCATTATGTTTTGAGATAGGATACTTCATACGACTTGGTATAATTCATCGCTAACGTGTTCATTTTTTTGTTCCACTGCTGAATCGTCCTTTCATTTTGAGAGTGTTGAAAGTATTCTCTCTTTTTATTCTTTCTTTTCTCGCTCCTATTTTTCCTGTTTTTATCTTCCGTTTAGCACGAGGAATTCCGATCGATGATATCCCGAATTTATATATCTCTCTTGCTCATATTTATTTTTGTCAATCTCATGGTTGCCGGTAATACCGGAAAAATTTCCGGTAAAGTTATCGATGCAAAAACGAAAGAAGCGCTCGTCGGGGTGAACGTTATTATTCCCGGCACGTCGTTGGGTGCCGCAACGGATATTAACGGAGAGTATTCGATCATCAATATTCCTCCGAATGTATATTCTCTCCGTGCATCCATTTTAGGTTACGATCCTGTTGAAATGAGAGAAGTGCATGTGTCGATCGACCTGACGACAAAAATTGATTTTCAACTGAATGAAACCGTTGTCGAGCAAAAGGAAGTCATTATCACGGCGGAACGTCCGGCGATACAAAAAGATCTGACGTCGAAAACCGCGATTGTCAGCCAGGAAGAAATTGCCGCGTTGCCGGTCACGGAAGTGTCTCAAGTCCTTTCACTGCAGGCGGGGTTTGTCGCAGGAAGTTTACGCGGCGGGCGAAGCGGAGAAGTCGCCTACTGGATCGATGGTGTCCCTGTCACCGACGTTTACGACGGTTCTCAAATTGTCGAGGTGAATAAAAATTCCGTTCAGGAACTTCAGCTTGTTTCCGGTGCGTTCAACGCCGAATACGGACAGGCATTGGATGGCGTTGTGAATATCGCGACAAAGGAAGGCGGCGCTAAATACACCGGAAGTCTCGGGATTTACGGTGGACAATATTATACCAATGATCCCAAATATTTTCCGGGACTTGCCCGATTTACTCCGGCATCCATCCGGAATTTTGAAGGAAATCTCGGCGGACCTCTCATCGGTGACAATGTTTCATTTTTCGGTACAGGACGATATATCAATTTCGGCGGCGATATGTATGGTTTTAACAGATTCAATCCATGGAACGTCGGATATACTGTCCCCGGAACTAACGTATTTCATCTTTCTCTGCATCCGGCCGATGGTTTGGGGGATAGTTCATTGGTTTCTATGAATGGCAGTGAACGGGCGTACGGACAGGGAAAGATCACGTGGAAAATTGCACCGAGCCTCAAGTTGAACACGAATTTTATTTATGACTATAACAAGTCGAAACCGTACAGCCAAATGTATTTTTATGATCCGAATGGTATCGGCAGCAACTACAGCTACAGTAATACAATGATTATGCAGTTAACGCACACACTCAATGCGAGCACGTTTTATACGTTAGGATTTTCATATTTTGATAAATTGTATCGTTATTATTTATATGATTTGCAATATGGCGCACCGGATAGCCTGGGTAATCAATACGAAATCGTTCAGCCGGGCACGAATCGATATGTCAGTCCATTACTCGAACAGGTTCCTACTGCCTATAGTTTTTTCACCGGAGGAACGGACAATAACACTTTCCGCAGAAGGACGATAACGAAGGAACTGAAGCTTGACCTTACCAGTCAGGTCGATCAAACGAATCTTGTCAAGATCGGTGCGGAATTTCGACGCCATCATTTGATGTATGATGCTGTTGCTTTACAGCCGATTCCCTCTGAAGCCAATCTTGATATCACCACATCATCTCCGTTTATTCAAACGATGATTCCCCCGGAATCATCGCCGTATCATGATCATTATGATCATGCACCGACGGAGTTCTCATCGTACATTCAGGATAAAATCGAATTCAAGAATTTTATAGTCAACATCGGAATACGGTACGATTATTTTGACCCCGACGGTGTTATTCTTGCAGACGAAAGCGATCCGAGTATTTATTCTCCTTCAAATCCTGTCAATGCTGCTCAGACATTCGAGCAGCGATTGGCACATTGGTACAAAAAAGCATCGACAAAATCGCAATTCAGTCCCCGTCTCGGCGCATCGTTTCCAATAACTGCCGAAGGTGTTATCCATTTTTCGTACGGTCATTTTTTCCAGATACCATCGTTCCAGTTTTTGTACCAGAACCCCGATTTTAAACTTTCGCAGACGGCAGGAAGCAATAATCTGGGAATTGTCGGCAATTCGGATTTAGAACCGGAAGAAACGGTGAGTGGTGAAATCGGAATTCAGCAGCAACTGACCGAAGATATTACGTTTGATCTCACAACGTATATGCGTGACATCAGAAACCTCGCAGGGACGAGAGCCGCTCTGATTCCTGTTTTTGGTAATACCGGCTCTTATAGTAAATTTGTGAACAGTGATTTTGGAACGGTGAAAGGCATTGTGCTTACCGTTACCAAACGATTTAGCGGCGGCTTTTCATCGACGGTCGATTATACATATCAGGTTGCTCATGGCAGTGCTTCCGATCCTTCAGAATCGTATAATGCTGTAGCCGGTGGAAATTTACCGGAAGTGCAACTCGTTCCGTTGAATTGGGATCAGCGGCATACATTGAATGTGACGACAGCATACAATTCAAAAAATTGGGGCATCAGTTTCATCGGAACCTACGGAAGCGGTACGCCATACACGCCGTTATTGTCTACCGATATAACGACGTTATTGGAGAATAGCCAGTCAAAACCGTCGTCGTTTAATTTAGACATGCGTATGTTTTATAATGTCCAGGTCGATGCTTTGAGGATGGTTTTGTTCGCACGCGTCTTTAATATCCTCGACATTCGCAATGAACAAAACGTATTTAACGATACGGGAAGAGCCGGTTTCACGTCATTGGAAACGCAAGCACTTTCGCTCAATCCCACTCAACCTGTGAATTCTGTCGACCAGTTTTATGCGGTACCGACCAATTTTTCTGAACCCAGACGAATTGAAGTAGGAATGAATTTGGAGTTTTAAATGAAACGAGTCAATCACTTATACATATTTATTTTATTTTCAGCAAGTTTAGTCGTCACACATTCGGTGACGTTGGCCCAGGTCGGCAACACACCGAGCGGGCGCCAATATCGCTTGTCAGCTGTCATGAACGGCAATCAGGTACGAACAGTATTTGGAAATTGGGGAGTCATTGCACAGCCAATCGATACACGTCCTCGCGGCGCATGGAAAGATGATAATAACGGATACCTCGGTGACGTGAGCCCGCTTATCGGTGCTGAAGTCAAATGGACGGATACGACATTTCATCCTGCACTGGATACGGTTTTTCATTCTGTTGTTACTTGTCCGGTTTCTCGACCAACGGTTGCTCCCGATGAATCGCCGACCGGATTGCCATGGACGTTTGAACCGGAAAACGGTTATGCTGCCCCATCGCCAAATCAAAGCATCGCTTTAAGCAATGAACCTACGACTTGGCCTACTTTTTGGCCCGATAAGCTCGACGATGCTGTCGATCCGGGATGGAGAGGGTCGTGGAATGGATATTTTGGTAAACGCGCCTCTGCCGACCTTGAAACGTATTTTGTGATGGATGATAATGACGATCAGAGATTTAATTTTGCTTCCAATAATCCGAGACGTATTGCGTTCAAACCGGATTCAACCAATCCTAACCGTAACGGACTTGGATTGGTCGTCACTGTTCGTGCTTTGCAGTGGGCACAATTTCTCGCTCAGGATAATATATTCTGGCTGTATGAAATCAATAACCAGAGCACGACGACGTATGACCGCATGGCGTTCGGCATGCTCGTTGGTACGTATGTTGGGGTGACCGGAAGCGATAACGGTCCGATGGAATACAACAACGACTGGTCATTCTTTGACGTCCGAAATAATATCACGTATAGCGGAAATTTTCCTGAGCAATCGATGCGCAATCCGCGATGGAATACGAATTATCCACCGGGATTGATCGGTTATGCATTCCTTGAAACTCCCGGTAATCCGTACGACGGCATCGATAACGACGGTGATGCTGATTCTTCTCTTGTCGGACAAGCGGCGCCGCAATTTACCTCTGCTGATTTTGATTCTACTGTCATCCAGCCGAATTCGAACATCGTTCTTATCAGTGATGATTATTCAAGACACATTTTTAAAGTCGGAACACAACCGGTAAAAGTCATAACCCTGGGAATGAAAGATTCCGTATTAATTATTCCCGGCGTTACCAAAGTTGTGGAAGGGAATGTTCTGACGAGTTCATCCGGCACTACATCCGTTAATCCGAATGCATATGATGGTATCGATAATAACTTCAACGGGTTGATTGATGAAAATTATTTTTTGCACTATCATGAAATAAAGAGGCAGCCCAATCCGAGTCTGCCGCCGCTTATCGACATATTACGACCGCTCCGGCATATTAATTATCTCACCCTTGTCGGTACAAGCCCATACAGCATGATCGACGAAAAAAGAAACGATTGTATTGACAATAATCTCGATTGGAATATCGCTTTTGATGATGTCGGTCGTGACGGCATCGGTCCAGGTGCATCCAATTATCCCGGTGCGGATTACGGTGAAGGAGACGGCACAGCAACTTCCGGATATGATTGCTCTAAAGATCCCCCGTTGGATACCGGAGAGCCGGGTGAGCCGCACATCGACAAAACGGATCCGCGTGAATCCGATCAGATTGGTCTTTCAAGTTTTTATTATTTTACCAATGCGACGGATCCTATCAATCTATCGAATGATCAGTCGTTATGGGTCGATTTGGAGCCCGGCTTTTTCGATGTGCCGAATACGATCATCGATAACCAGCCGACGGCCGGTGAAGATGGCGACTTTGTTTACGGTTCGGGTTATTTTCCACTGCTTGCCGGAACGACTGAACGTTTTACTCTCGGTTTAGTGTACGGTGGCGGAAGAAAAGGCAATAGTATTCAGGATGACATTAATGATTTGCTGAAAAATAAGCAGACCGTTCAAAAGATTTACGACGCGAATTACCAGTTCCCCACGCCTCCACCGCCGCCGATTGTTACCGCTGTTGCCGGCGATCATCAAGTGACGTTATACTGGGATCGGTCATCTGAATCTTATATTGATCCTGTCTTGCGAACAAAAGATTTTGAAGGATATAAAATCTATAAATCGACTGACCCGAATTTTAGTGATATCTTTACGGTTACGGATGCCAGCGGAACGCCCCGGGGATATGTTCCGATTGCCCAATTTGACAAGAAGGACGGCGTACAAGGATATTTTCAGGCGACAGGAGATTTGTATCAGGATGCTTCAGGTTTTTCTTATTATTTAGGAAACGAATCCGGGTTAGAACATAGTTATGTGGATAAAGAAGTCGATAATGGGCGAAAATATTATTATGCAGTTGTGTCCTACACGACCGGTAATTCCGTCGTCGGAATATTTCCTGCTGAAAATACTCATTCCATCCGTTTGTCAAGCACGGGATTGGTTAGTTCCAAAGATATTAATGTTGTGGTCGTAACACCCAACGCACCGACGGCCGGTTACGTCGCTCCACCGAACGGCGTTGGATTGTTCCATACAACAGGAAACGGAAGTGGTGGGATTAATTATGCCGTTATGGACGCGACGAAACTTACTGGCAGTCATTACCAGGTCAGTTTCTTGGATACTCAAATTGATGGCATCGACAATAATAGCAATGGTCTTATTGATGTTGCTGATTCGACTGAATGGGACCGTCGTACGTCATTTTATTCTGTGAGAAATTTAGATAACCAAACGGAAACATTCGCCGGCGATGATACCAATCGCGTTTCACTGTTACGAAAGGATATCATAGCTTCGACTGTGACAGTGAGGGATTCTCACGGCGGGATCATTGCACCGACTGCATACTCGTTGGATTCGGCCAGGGGAGTTATCAAGGGGACAGCCGCCGGAAGTTTGCCCGTCGGAAAATATACGATAACGTACCAGTATTATCCGGTATTCCACAGCCAAAACATGCAGGGAACTCCGTTCCTTGTGGAAAATACCGAAGCGGATATTTTTGACGGCGTACAATTGAGTTTCGATAATATCTGGAATGTTGTGCTCAACACTTCCTCATCCGGTTGGAAAGGGCAAAATCCGTATATTTTTGGATTTGCTCCTGCTAACCATCCGAAATTGAAGCCGCCGATTTACGGATATGCGAAACCATGCGACTATCAGATTCAATTTTCCAGTTCCGTTGTCGATACGTCTTCCGTTTGGCCGCCGGCCTCGCCGAAATTTCCGTTCACATCGCGGATTCCGGTTAATTTCAGAATTTATAACATGACGGACAGTTCGTATATTCCGTTCCTGTTCTATAATATCGGCAGCCCCCAGCCGAATTCAATTACTCCCCTTGATGAATTGATTTTTCTCGATAAAAATCCAAGGGGAACATATACTCCTTCGTGGGATATCTTATTCTCAACCAAAGAAGGAGATACATTGGTGTATACTCTTGGGAACGGGGATACTCTTAACCTGAAAACAGACAAGTCGTTTACTGCAAACGATAAATTTGAATTTACAACAGTTCTACCGCATGTCAATACTCAAACCGCTGCAAGCTCTCTCGATAATATTCGGGTTGTTCCGAATCCTTATGTAACGGCTTCTACGTTTGAACCGCCGCTGCCGTCGGGCATCACAAGCGGACGCGGTGAACGTAAAATGGATTTTATCCATCTGCCCGCACAATCGAAAATTACGATTTATACCGTTCGCGGCGACAGAATTGTTACGTTATACCATGATTCATCGATCAGTGATGGAGCCGTTTCATGGAATCTCAAAACGGATGAAAATCTTGATATAGCTTTTGGTATTTATTTTTATGTTGTGGAATCCCCGGTCGGAAATAAAACCGGGAAGATTGCTATTATTAAATAGTCGATAATGGTTATGATTCGTCATCAATTGAAAATATTAATCGGACTCACACTTCTCGTTGGTTTGTTGAACGGGAACGTTCTATCACAGTCCAAATACGGAACCTCCGCCGCCCAATTTCTCGGAATTTCCGTCGGACCAAGGGCCATCGGTATGGGTGGAGCGTATGTCGCATCTGCGGATGATGCAACATCGCTGTATTGGAATCCCGGAGCGTTTCAGCAAGCCGGGAAAACCCAATTTATTTTTTCCAATACGAATTGGCTGGTCGACACAAAATTCCGGTGGTTCGGTTTCATGACAATTTTAGGTGAAGAAAATGCTGTCGGGGTCAGTATTACCCAGCTTGATTATGGCGAAGATGCCGTGACAACGGTAACCCAACCCGATGGAGATGGCGAACGCTGGTCTGCACAGGATCTCGCGTTTTCCGCATCGTATTGTCGCCGCTTAACGGATAGATTTTCGTTGGGTGGTTCCTTGAAATACATTCAGGAACAAATCTGGAATGAAAACGCCGGAACGTTTGCTTTCGACCTCGGGTTATTATTTGTAACCGGATTTAACGATATGCGACTTGGCGTGACAATGTCCAATTTTGGCGGCGATCTTCAAATGCAGGGACGTGATCTTCTGAACCGGGCTGATACCGATCCAGCCGATGCCGGCTCCAATAAAGCCCTGGTGGCTTACTTGAAAACCGATCCATGGTCGTTGCCGTTACTATTCCGGGTCGGCGTCGCGATGGATGTTATCAAGAACGACATGGTGAGAGTCACCATTGCCGGAGATGCGATACGACCGAACGATGATGAGCAATCGCTTAACCTTGGCGGTGAATTTGCCTATCAGAATTTATTGTTTATCCGCGGCGGCTATAATTCTATTTTTAATTCCCAAAGCGAGCAGGGGTTATCGCTCGGAGCGGGAATTCGTTATTCGGCGGAAGGATTTGGTGTCCTGAATTTTGACTACGCCTATACAAATTTCGGTTTGTTCGGAAATATTAATACAATAGGATTGGGAATTAGTTTTTAGTGTCGGGTTGTTATTAGGGAAAGGGGGTGAGGGTAACATTTTTCTAATGATATAAGGTTTATATGTAATGCGTAAAAATCATTTTACAAAACAACCAAAGAGGAAGCTATGAAAAAGATATTGCTATTGATTGTGGCGTTACTGTTGATCGGAGTGATGAATCAAGGGTCGGCGGTATACGCACAGACACATCAGGTGACGTTCATCCTGAATACTGCGACGGTTCCGGATACGTTGCCGGTCGTCGGTTCCAACATACAAATCCGCGGCGGTCTGGTCAACAGCGGAACATCACCGATTACGTGGGGCGATGATGCACAAAACAATATGACGCATATCGGCGGAGATTATTGGTCTACAACGTTGACCTTGAATACCAACGATACGCTCGCTTATAAATATGTTGTTTCGTATGTCGGCAATACCGGATGGGAACAGAATACCGTTTCTCAGTATCCCGGTATTCAAAATACCAACCGTGATTACATTTGCGGTAACAGCGATACCACACTGGAAGTAGAATTCTGGAATAACGGATCCGGAAGCAACCCGCAGTATTTCCGTCCCTGGACACCGGCTCCTGATTCCATGATGAGCGTGTATTTCCGTGTAAACATGTCCGGTCCTATGTCTTCAGGTAGTTTCAGCTATAACAATAATGTTGATACTGTCGCAGTTCGCGGCGGCGGCCCACTCGGCGGTGATTTAAATTGGGCTCCGTCATTTTACTTGACAAAAGAATCAGCGGCTTCGAATGGTGCTGGCTATACGATTCCTGCCCCCACATTCTGGTCCGGTCGGTTGATGATTCCCAAAAACGGCGTCACCGAAGGTCAGTCGATTTCGTATAAATTCCTCATTGGATTCGATTGGGGAAGAGATGAATTACAAGGACAATCAAATAGGTCATTTACCGTACCCGTCGGTTTGAAAGATACGACATTACAATGGGTGTTTTATAATAATGAACGTCCTTCCGCTGTAGTCAATCAGGATACTGTGGTTCTCAATTATTATTGCGATATGGCGAAGGCATTGTCTTCCGGCGGATTTACATTCGGCGATACGTTGTATGTCCAATCGGGATTTTTCGGAACAACAACGACACCGAGCAGAGAGATCACGATGGAAAATGTCATCTCGTCTCTCTATAATGCAACGGATACGCTGGTGACTTCGATCGGAAAACCGCTTGATTATCAATATTACTCTCTGAAAAACGGTACTCAAATCAGAGAGAATTATTATAATTTTACGTATAACGGTCCGAACGTTTCTGAAGCAGAAAAGAGACAATTTATGGTCCCGAACCATACATTCGATATCTATGACACTGCGACGAGCATTATCCAGCCACGACGTCAGCCCGATTTCCCGAGCGCCCGAACGTTGAGCCGCAACGTCCTCGTTACATGGGAAGTCGATATGCGACCGGCAATTTATGAGGTTGGCGCCGGCTATCAACTGAATGCAATTCAAGGCGGCGACACGGTTCGACCTGCTGATAAAGATTCTATTTTGAAGTGGGGAGTCTGGATCAATGGTCCGGCAGTCGGTGGCTGGAGCAATCCTCTGGGCAATGATTGGGGTGTTGATCTTGCTCTGAATCCCGATAAACAAATGTATGATGACGGAACACATGGCGATAACGTTGCCGGAGATTCTGTCTTCACACGACAAGTATTTTATAGCCCCGACAGCGTACTCGTTCCTTCCAAATACCAAGTTGGACAGGTATTTAAATTTGGAATCAAAGGAAGCGATAATGAAGGCGGTCAGGGCGGTTACGGTAATAACCACGCACAGAATATCGTCGATAACGATTCCGTGTATACGATTTTCTCTCAATTTGGCAGCATCAATCCGGCATTTTACAGTGCATGGGACTATGACCATGATAGACCGGCTGTTCCAACAGGCGTAAAGGATCCTAAGAATTTGCCTCGTGTGTTTGCACTTGCGCAAAATTATCCGAATCCGTTCAACCCTGTTACCCGGATTGAATACCAGGTTCCGAAGACTGCTGTTGTTACCATTAAGGTTTACAATGTTCTCGGTCAGGAAGTCTCAACATTGGTGAACTCGGTAAAGACCGCAGGATATTATCAAGCCACGTTCGGCGGTGCACAGTATTCGACCGGCATTTATTTCTACCGGATGAGCGCTGGTAGCTTTGTCAGCACGAAGAAAATGGTTTATTTGAAGTAATGGTATTGTAATATTCCGAAGGCGGGAAGAAATTCCCGCCTTCTCTTTTTTATCCCGTCTCTATTTTCCCTATGCAGCGTTTCATTGTACTTGCCGTCTTCCTGTCGTTTGGTATGAACGTATTTTCCCAAACAAACAATGGAGAGGAAGCGATACTCGGCAAAGCCGGTTCGGCATTTGTGACCGAGCACGAATTCCTCGATCGTTTTGAATTGACTCCCGGATTGTATCGCCATCGATTGAGCCAATTGGATGAAGAAAAATTACTTTTTCTGTATTCCATGGTCGCGGAAAAACTTCTTTCGCAGGAAGCAGTAAAATTGCATTTCGATCGTGATACGGTGTTTCAGAAGGCGATATATCATATTTCTGCGCTTCTGGCACGTGATGAATTGTATCGCCGTGAAATAAGCGGCAATGTCTCGGTAGGCCGGAAAGAGCTTCAGGAAAGCGTCAAGAAAGCTCTTAACCGGTTATTGGTCAGTTATTTATTTTTCCCCTCGCACGAAGACGCTCAGTTCATTCGGTCACGTATAAAAAATAAAAACGATTTCCAATTTTTAACAATAGACTCTTCCGTTCAGTTTCTCCGGGATACCGCTACCATCGTGTGGGGTGATGCCGATACTGCGATCGAATATGCTGCATATCGCCTTTCTCCCCAGGGAGTTTCGCCGGTCATACCTGCCGGTGACGGATTTTATATTCTCACGTTGATGCGGTCCGAACCGAATGATTTTTACACCAAAATGCAGCCGTCTGTTCTCGGAGAACGCGTCGAGAAGATCCTTCGGCAACGAAAAGAAGAGTGGCAAACAGAAAAATATCTCGACGAGTTGATGAAACACAAAATCTCGTACTCGCCGCCCCTTATTTTTCAGCAGTTTTCCGTAGCATGCGAATCCGTCGAAGTGCACAAACGTCTTCAGGATTCATTGTTCAACAAGGATGATTTCCAGGTGCTCACAAATTTACTTCATGACAAATTGGATGACACTCTTATCGTCGCAGGATCATCGGTCTGGACAGTCAAAGATGCGATATTGAAGTTATTGGAAAAGAGTTTTCTCTTTACCCGAAGTAATGTTCATGCCGTTTCCCGGCGCTTATATAATGAATTTCATCAATGGACATGGTTAGAATTACTGGAGCAGGAAGCCATTGCCCGGGGATTAGACCGCACGCCGGATGTTCAACGTGAGCTGGAGCCATGGCGCACTCAAATACTTGCCCAGATGTTTAAAGAGTATATGAACAGCAGGGTAACCGTTTCCGACCAGGAAGTAATTTCGTTTATGAAATCTTCCGATTCGGGATTTGTCTTACCACAAGTGAAACTTTTATCATTTCATACTCCATCCTTAGACGGGATGAGAGAAGCCCTTGCTGCAATGGAACATGGAATGTCCCTCAAGGATTTTCTCGATCAGCATTCATCCGGCAGCCTTTTTCCGAAAGCAGTCGATACAACTTTTTTCCCGGTCACCGAACATTCTCCCCTCGGTGAAATTGCGTGGCAAATGGAGGTCGGGCAGCAATTCGGACCGATCTATGATTCCTCCGGAGGGTATATCTATTTTGAGCTTCTCGATAAAAAAGGCGTCACGATAAAATCTGACACCGCTTTTGCCTCACACATGAAACATGCTCATGATGAACTTTTGAGAATGAAACGAAAACGCAAACTCGATCTTTTTCTTTCTCAAATAGCCAAGCAGCAAGGAGTTGCCGTGTATCAAGATCGATTGCAGCATCTTTCGGTGACGGCTGTTCCCATGCTGGCGTTTCGGTTGTTGGGATTTGGCGGAAGAATGTTCGCCGAACCGTTTGTCGAAAAGCAGATCGACTGGTTATCGATCGAGCCTCCAACCGAAGCCATTGTTCCGTAGGATGATGTCATGCTTTCCCACCGCAAAAGATTCTTCTTCAGTATCATTCCTGTTGTAATATTATTATGCCTCCTTGCAGGGCTTGAATTTTTTCTCCGTCATTTTTATCCTTCGAACGAGAGTCAATTAACAATCAACGTAACATATGACGGTATCGATTGGTTTCAAACCAATCGGGGTTTTTTGAAGAAGTACTTTCCCGTCAATGCACCGTTGATTCCGGAATTCAAACCGATGCTGTTCAAACGTCATAAAGATACGAATACCGTTCGAATCTTCTGCCTTGGGGAATCTTCGATGTTCGGCACTCCGTATGAAATGACGGCAACTATTCCGGGCATTGTCCGGAAACAACTTCGCCATATTTATCCCTCAAAAGAATTTGAAGTCGTTAATTTGGGCGCCTCCGCGATCAATAGTAACGTCATTCGTGACATTGTTTCTCACTTACCCGAATATTCACCCGATCTTATCCTTATCTACATGGGACATAACGAATTTTACGGCCCGGATGGCATCGGAGCTTCATGGCTGGAAAAACAAATTCCAGCGATTACCCGATGGAAATATACTGTGCGGGATATTCGCTTGATGCAAATTATTCAATCAGGGTTTCGAAGAGAAGGAATAATGGATAAAAATTCCGGACAGGAAGGATTGATGTACCAGGTGTCTCAAGGGAATCATGTTACATTAGAATCCAAAGACGCTGAAAGAATCTTCTCGTTATTCAAAACAAATCTCTCTGAGATTCTTGAGACATTTCAACAAAACCACATTCCTGTTATCGTCAGCGACGTATCCTCAAACCTTCTTTTTCCGCCGTTTGCAAGTGACAGCTTGGGTGAAAAAGATATCGAGAAGAACATTCCCGATTCGTTCTCGAAGGGGGATTATGAAGCAATTCTTGAGACTTTATTTCGGGTGCGACTAAATGATACGGCCAATGCCTTTTGTAATTACTGGATCGGTAAGTCTTTGTTGGCAACGGGAAGAATCGATAGCGCCAAAAGGTACCTTGTACAGGCAAGAGACAATGATTTATTGAAATTTCGTGCTCCGCAAAGGATTAACGAAATTATCCGTTCCGTTTGTAAGAGTATGAATGTAGATTGCGTTTCTGCCGATTCATCATTGGCTGACATCAGTTTCGGACATATACCTGGTGATACTGTTTTCTGGGAACATTTGCATCCCAGAATCAACGGTTACTATGAGATAGCAAACCTTTTCGCGAAGAAAATTATCGAGTCGAATTTTGCATTCTTTCCTGTAGATAAAAACTCTAATAAATTGAAATTATTACCACTTAACCAGGATAGTTTAAGTATTTGCTGGCAAGATTTAGCTTATGCAGATCTTTCGATTCAGCACTTAACCGGCAAATGGCCGTTCACCAATTACAAAAGGGAACCTGTTGTTCTTTCTACAGCAGATGTAACCATGTTGGGGATTGTGAATGATGTGTATTCACGTAAAACCGGATGGGATGAAGGAGTTTATAAGTCTGCAGCGTATTTTTGGAGCAGGAGCATGCTCCGTCAAGCGCAAACATCGTATGATGCTCTGTTAGAGGAATATCCATATGGTTTTTATACCAAATATTTACTCGGGAGCCTTCTCAATTCCATGGGTAAAAGGGAAGAAGCTTTGAGTCATTATGAAATTTCTGTTCATTCGAATTCGCATTATGCAAAGTCGCAGCTGGACATCGGGTTATTGCAGGTAAACCGGGGGAATTTCGA
>Ga0265322_10000092_pt1 | contig 41993 bp, 36 predicted proteins | sample 41222metaG_FD_193584 | JGI IMG/M metagenome (GOLD analysis project Ga0265322, IMG submission 193584) | Rhizosphere microbial communities from Carex aquatilis grown in University of Washington, Seatle, WA, United States - 4-12-22 metaG | ecosystem: Host-associated > Plants > Roots > Rhizosphere...
TACCAAAATATTGGTGATTTATTACGCCGACAGGTCGAAACGTATCTTGACAAAACGTGGCTAGTTTTTTATTCCGATGAGACAGGCAGACACGAATATTCATATAATCAATTTTATGAATTGGTCTGTGAGACCGCTAATTTCTTATTGGATAACGGGATCACTTCGGGAGATCGCATCGCAACCGTTGCCTTTAATCATACCGACACAGTCGTACAATACTTTGCCGCGTGGATGATCGGCGCCGTCGTCGTTCCCATCAATGTCGGCGAGGACGATAAGCGGATCGGTTTTATTCTCCAACATTCTCAGGCAAAACTTGCATTCGTAAGGAAAGAATTTACCCCGCGGTTAGAGAAAATTATTTCCGACGCTCCGAACATGTTGGAAATTGTTTCGGTAAGCGATCCAACACCCTCATCTCCGAGTGCTAACCGGTATACCGATTTCCATTCGCAATTATCAATTCAAAATTTAAAATTCAAAATTCAAAATCCGCCATCGCTTGATGATGAGGCGCTTATCGTTTACACATCCGGCACTACAGGATTACCGAAAGGCGTGGTTCTCACACAATACAATCTTCTGATCGATGCAAAGTCCATTGCAGAATGGCACGGAATGACGCCCGATCAGCGGATGATGTGCGTTCTGCCGATTCATCATGTCAACGGAACCGTCGTCACGCTCATGACACCGACGTATTTTGGCGGAAGTGTCGTGCTGAATCAAAAATTCCATTCCGAAAAATTCTTCGATCGCATCGTGCAAGAACATGTTCACGTGGTCAGCGTCGTGCCGACGTTGCTTCAGTTTCTTCTTCATGAAAATCTTGATATGTCGAAATATGATCTCTCACTTTTCCGTCACATCATTTGCGGGGCCGGACCGTTGACAGTTGAACTTGCTCTACAATTCGAAGATCGTTTCCACATTCCGATCGTGCATGGATACGGTCTTTCGGAAACGACATGCTATTCTTGTTTTCTGCCACTTGATCTTCGTCCGGAAATTCACCGTCGATGGTTACGTGAATTCGGGTTTCCGTCCATAGGCGTTCCGATTCAGTCGAACGAAATGGCAATTCATGATGACCGTGGAAACGAATTGCCGGAAGGAGCTCGGGGCGAGATCGTTATCCGCGGACACAATGTAATGAAAGAGTATTACGACAACCCCGAAATCAACGCTACCACGTTCGCTTTCGGCTGGTTCCGGAGCGGTGATGAAGGATTTTACAAAACTGATGAGAACGGAAGAAAATTTTTCTTCATCACGGGACGCATCAAAGAGCTCATCATACGCGGCGGTACGAATATATCACCGTTCGAAATTGATGAAGTGCTGATGAACATGCCCGGAGTGAAAGCCGGGATCGCCGTCGGATTCGAAAACGATTGGTACGGCGAAGAAATCGGTGCATATGTTCAACCAAAAGAAGGTATTCTGCTGTCGGAAAGCGACGTGATATCGTACTGCAGAAAATATTTTTCGTTTCAGAAATGTCCGAAAGTAGTGCTTTTCGGAAATGATATTCCGGTGACATCCACGGGAAAGTATCAGCGCAACAAATTAAAACCGCTGTTCGAGAAATGGAAGACCGTCCAGTTTACGGAAAGCCAAGACAAGTCAAAAATCAAAAGTAAAAAGTAAAAAATTATCGCTTTTGACTTTTTAATTTTGAATTAAAAAATAAATGTTCCCAAAAATATTCCTCCGTTAATCATAAAACCTTTTCCGTTGATGTTATCAGGAACACCAAAGAGATCGTATTGATCGTCGACTTTCCAACTGCCTCCTGCCAAACCGTTATACGAAACCCCGACGCGAAGACCGAGCCACCGCAGAACAGCAACTTCCACATTAATATTCGGCTGGTACATGAAAAACGATCCGGACAATGTCGAGCTGTAATTTGCAATCGCCTGTTTGGACCCGAAACCATTGACGGGGTTCCAGATACCATCCCATGTTTTTGCTGAACCGTCATCGCGAGTCATTTTAATATTCATGCTGCCGGTTCCCAGCACGATTCCTGCAGTCACATCAACACGCGACATCACCGGATAGACGTAATCAATAGTGACGCCACCGTAGCCGACAGACAGATTCACATCCCTTTCGATGCCGAGTCCGTCAAGCGATTTGGATGTTACCGAACCACTGGCGCCGATGCCGCCGATGCGAACGTTTTGGAGAACGAGTATGTAACCATATCCCTGACCGCCAAGCATCACGATCGGCGATTGATTGAATGGTGCAGCATTATTATTGCGAAGAAACTGGTTGATCGGATTGAAATCGAGGAACAAAAAGTTCTGCGTAAACCCGCCGGCGCCGCCGATTTTCGTTTGGGAATGACCGTGTGGCGGCGGTAATGGTTCGTCGTCATCATCCTGTGCAAACACCGACGTCGTGATCGTCAGGAACAAACAGAACAAAAAAATCGATAATTTATACATACACGGTTCTCCATGAGATTGAATCCGTTAAAAAGTATCTGTGAATGTAGGAAAATATTTGAAGAGTTACAAGAATGAAACTGATACCTGACATTCCTCATAAACCTGAACATCAATATCGTTTCATCGTCGGATCGATGCGTTGAACCCAGGCATCCATGCCGCCGACAAGATTTTTGACATTTTGGAAGCCGGATTGTCTCAAAAAATCTACCGCCCGCGCGCTTCGCCCACCCATTTTGCAATGAACGATGATTTCTCGCGACGAGTCGAGTTCGTCCAGACGTTTCGGTAACTGATTCAACGGAATAAGATGCCCGTTCAAATTATTCACGGCATATTCTTGCGGTTCGCGGACATCGAGGATAAACAAATTGTCCTTCCGGTCAAGCCGCATTTTCAATTCTTCGGGTGTGATTTCATATTCGTTATCTGTTTTATTCATAGATGAATTGACTCCGCAAAATTGTTCATAATCGATTAAATGATGAATGGTCGGATTATCGCCGCACACCGGGCAATTGATATCTTTCCGTAATTTCAGCTCCCGGAATTTCATTGCCAATGCATCGAACAAAACCAATCTCCGGATGAGAGAATCTCCTTGTCCTAAAATAAGCTTGATCGTTTCGAGTGCCTGCATCGTTCCGATAATTCCGGGAAGAACCCCCAGCACTCCGCTTTCGGCACAACTCGGAACAACGCCGGGCGGAGGCGGCGCAGGATACAAACAGCGATAACACGGACCTCGTTGGGCATCGAATACCGTGACCTGCCCCTCGAACCGGAAAATACTTCCATACACATTTGGTTTTCCGAGAAGCACGCAAGCATCGTTGATGAGATAGCGAGTCGGGAAATTATCTGTACCGTCGACAATCACATCGAAGTTCTTCAAAATCTCCAGAGCGTTATCCGACGTCAACCGTAATTCAAAAGTTTCAATTTTCACGTGAGGATTGACGGCACTCAATCGTTTTCGCGCCGAATCAACTTTCGACCGCCCGACATCATCGTTCTCATACAATATTTGCCGATGTAAATTGGTCGCATCAACGGTGTCGAAATCGACAATGCCGATTGTTCCCACTCCCGCAGCCGCAAGATACAATCCGAGCGGTGAACCTAATCCGCCCGCACCGACGATCAACACGCGCGATGCTTTTAATTTCTTCTGACCTTCGATTCCCACCTCCGGCATAATAAGATGTCGACTATACCGAAGCATTTCCTCATTGGAAAACTCCACTTCTTTGAACTTTTGGTCGATATTTTCATCCATACTCATAATGAAAAAAGATTTTATTTCATTCGCAAATATGATTCCGTTTTCTATTCCACATATTGAATCTCAGTCCAATGATCGTTATATTTTGCAAAACCTTTTCGGATATCTCATGAAAATCGCGATCATTATTGTTTGTATCCTTTCGATGACGTACCGGAGCAGCGCTCAATTCGATTTCCTGCCATCAGGATTGAATGTTGCGCCCTTACGGACGAATACGCAGGAACCGAGAGTCGGGGTCTTTAAATTTCTCGACCAATCGGACATGAAAGTTGATATCGGTAATTCTATCGATATCTTCGGGTACGATCTTCCGGCTTCAGACACGAAGATCACTGCCGGCATTGATTTCATGGCATACGCGCTGACAACCGGCGCGCAGGGATTGCGACTTCAAATCGACGCGGTCGACGGCTTTTTCGGCGGGAATCTCTCCTGCTCAAAACTGTTCGACAACCAGACACTGCAAATCCGGCTTCGGATTCTTCATCACAGCGCGCATTTTGTGGACGGACATTATCTCATCTCCACGCAACAGTGGATTGATAATAAAGAACCGATTCCGTTCACTCAAGATTTCGGAGAGCTGGTTATTGCCCACATCGTACATCCCGAGTTCGGGCTTGTTCGATATTACGGAGGATTTTCGTATGCAACGTTGGTTCGTCCTGACGTCATTCAACGTGAGTCATATCTTGCAGGAACAGAAATCGTCGCCGATCATCTCATCGGAAAAATTGCCGGTCAATCGACCAATCTCTATTTGTCATATACCGTCACGCTGATAGGAACCCCGGTATATCAGGCAACACATAATATTCAACTCGGCGTGAAGTGCGGATCGTGGTTTGGGAAAGGACCATCGATCTACGTAGGTTATTATGCAGGCAGAAACATGTTCGGAGAATACTTCAACCAAAACATTTCGACGATCGGCGCGGGATTTACCGTCGACTTTTTTTAGAAAAGAGACACTACAACCCTAGTTCGGGAGAAATCGTTTGCATAGCATCGATCACAAACCGAATATGCTCATCGAGCGGCACACCTAATTCTGCACATCCGTTGATAATATCGTCGCGGTTGACATTTCGGGCAAACGCCTTATCTTTCAATTTTTTCTTCACCGAAGAGACTTCCAGATCGGCAATTTTATTCGGACGAACAACGGAACATGCCATGATAAACCCGCATAGTTCGTCACAGGCAAAGAGAGTTTTTGCCATCGGTGTTTCGCGCGGAACGCCGGTATAGGATGCATGGCCCAAAATTGCCGTCCGCATATCATCGGGATAGCCGTGCTCCTTCAGAATTTCCGAACCTTTCAACGGATGATCGGGAGGATTCGGATACATTTCATAATCGAAGTCGTGCAATAAACCGACAATACCCCACTTCTCCACATCCTCATTATATTTTTTTGCATACGCCCGCATCGCCGATTCAACGGCATACATATGCTTCAGCAACGCATCACTTTTCGTATATTCTTTGAGAAGATTTAAAACGTCGGTGCGGTTCATACAATCCTTTCAATTTTAAGTAAGATGGAAAAATAACCTGAAAAATACAATACGAGAACCTTTTTTGGTGAATGAAAATAATCCTTATTGATTTTCGCCGTTATCTTCCTATATTGTCATTTGCATGTACCATTGAACCACAAATTCTCATACGCTTATAATTATCGTTTATGGTCGTCACCATCCTCGCCGCCGTATTTCTTGCCCTTATGATCCTGATCGCGTGGGCCGGCTATAAATTTTTAGGACGACAAACTTCGCTTCCGGATGAAGTGCCGACGTCAACGTGCAGTATTTGCAAAATCAAATTTCCCACAAAAGAATTGGTCGTAAGACAAATCGCAGATTATAAGTTGATGTACTTTTGCAAAAAATGTATCCTCAATCTCTATTCCGATCTCGGATTGAAAAATTAAACGTGGAGCTATTTGCTCTAACGCTCCCCTACCACTCTTCCTTTTCAAACCGAATGTTATTCGATTCAGCAATGAATTGAATATCCTCCATGACCTGGGGATTACCGCAGGTAAGAATGACTGTTGACGAAGGTTGCATCCGGTCGAGAAGCCGGTTCGTTGTCACGTGCGACGGCAGAATCGGTACAACGGTTCTTTTCAAAATATTTTCCGCCCGCATAACATCGCCACCCTCTGTTTGTGCAAGCTTGAATAGCTCTTCTTCTTTCATCGGCATACCGAAAACAGAACGAAGAATATTATTTGCCCGACCGATTCCTATCGACGAATTTTCACGATCATTTTGAATTGGCCTGCTGACCGAGGGAACATAGACAAAATCGATCGCCCCCGATTTTTCGATTTCCCTGAGCTCTTCATGATAACCTAATTCTTTCAATGTCCGGTTGGCATGAAATAACGTGTACCGGTGCGATGGGGGCTTTCCGCCAAGAGCTTCATGATATGCTTCTTTGATCATCGATGCAAACGGGGCAAGTCCGGTACCGGTTCCCACCATCACGACGTTTTGAAAACCGGACGCCCGCCGGTCCAGCGTGAACTCTCCCGTAATTTTATTAACATAATAAACCTTATTGTCCATCTCCGGATCAACGCTGAATAGTGATTCCGAAAGACGCCCCGGCGTTTCCATTTTAATAATCTCGAGCACGACATAAAATTCCAGATAACCGGATCGACGCGTTTCCGACGGAGCAGAAGCAATCGAATAGGAATGTGTTACCGTCCCGAGTTTGATCGTATTCGATTCATCAACATCATAAACGTATTTCATCTGTCCGTTGTCGCCGACAACTTTTTTGGTAAGTTTACAATTATCGCGTGAGAGTGCAAGGTATTGTCCCGCTTTATATGCCGGGAAAATGCTCCCCTGTTCAGGCATGAGCCGGAAAATCTCCAGCAGCGGAGACAATGCCCGGCGGTAGACGACAGTTCCGATTTTCTTTTCAGCCATTAAAAATTTTATACTGTAAACAAGAACTACCGACACATCCGTTATCGTGTCGTACTGTGATAGATAAAAAATACATTATTCTTTTGAATGGAGCAAATCGAAAACGAAGATCGTATTTACGATTTCGGGTTGGTTGGACGGATATCGACTTCACTGACTAAGACGTTCCTCGGCATCGTCAGCGTATCGACGGCTACACGTGCGATGTCCTCCGCTTTGGGAATTGCGTCGGAATGGTGTATCGGTCTTCCGGAAGATTGACCGAATGTCGTATTCACGGAGCCCGGACAGAGTGTGATCACGCGGATATTATGCTCACGAACTTCGAGCATGAGGCTGCGTGCAAATCCGATCAATGCCCATTTCGTCGCTCCGTATCCCGCACCGCCGATAAACGCGTTGCGTCCCGCCAGCGAAGAAATATTGAGAATGTCGCCCGATTGCTGTTTCATCATCATCGGCAACACGGCTTTCGTACAGAGAAATACTCCGCGCATATTAACTGCCCACATGCTGTCAAAATCGTTCACCGACAGTTCTGCAACTTTGGTAAGAATACCGAAGCCGGCATTATTGATCAGGACATCAACAGTACTGAATCGTTGTATCGTTCGGTCAATCAAATTTTGAACATCGGATTCGACAGAAACATCTGCCCGTATTGCGAGTGCGTGCCCGCCGCGGGATTCGATATCACGCGCAACGGCATCGATTTCCGATTGCGTTCGTGCTGAGACAACAAGATTGGCGCCTTCTTGTGCGAGAGCAAGCGCAATTGCTTTGCCGATGCCGCGTCCGGCACCGGTAACAATGGCTGTTTTAGATTGCAGTTTCATATATTCTCCAAAATTTTACATTGAACAGGTTCAATCGATATCGCCCTTGATGGGCCGGAGCAGGATTTCATCGGTCACAACATCGTCGGGCATTTGATACACGGCAAGAACCGCTTCCGCCACACCTTTCGCCGTCATCATTCTGTTCTTATATTTTTTCCTGTCGGACGGACTCCACATGGCAGTCGACGTTGCACCGGGAATAACATTGACCACTTTGATATTGAATTGCCGCATTTCTTCCCGCAACACCCTGCTAAACCCGAGCATGCCGGCTTTCGAGGCGGTATATGCCGAGGATGATTCAAACGTTTTCAATGCCGCATTGGAAAGAATATTGATGATCCAACCTTTTTTTCTCTTTAACATCGACGGAAGAGCGGCGCGGATGCAATCGACCTGTCCTTCCAAATTTGTTTTTATGATATTGGAAAATTCACTCGACGAAGTTCGAAGAAATGTTTTGAAAACGGTGATGCCGGCATTGTTAATTAAAACATCGGGTTCACCGATATTCTGACGAATTACTTTTATCGTTTTGCCGATGTCGGCTGGTTTTGTGATGTCGCACGGGAAAAGATTCGCATGCCCGCCCTGGCTATCAATTTCACGAACGACTGCCCGAAGCTCTTTTTGGTTCCGTCCGGAACAACACACTTCACATCCGATTGAAGCGAACTCCTTGGCAATTTCTTTTCCGATTCCGCGTGAGGCGCCGACAACCCACACAACCGGCCGGCGCGGAACGGCATTATTTCGTTTCGTACTCATCAGGAAAGTATAGAATTTTGATTCTTATTTTTCGGACCGTTTCCGATCAAGATAGTTAATTTCAAACCGCCAATCACACACGTCGCATTTATAACAATGTGGTTTCTCTGGATCAATTATTCGTAAATCACCTTTACAATTTGGGCAATACTTTACCATTAATTGTTGCCCAGATGTTGGTACCATCCTTGGTTCATTCATTTAATCCCCTCCAATTATGCTGCATGTCATATTCAGGAAAGTTTGGTAATGATCAGCTTGAGAAATTCGTTCCTGGTTCGCTCGTCTTCACGGAACGAACCTAACATTGCGCTGGTTGTTGCAACTGAATTCTGCTTTTCGACTCCCCGCATCATCATGCACAAATGTTTCGCCTCGATCACGACGGCGACGCCATCCGGCTCCAGAACATCAAAAATAGTCTCCGCAATTTGCTGGGTCAGCCGTTCCTGAACCTGAAGTCTTCTCGAAAATATTTCCACGATCCGCGGAATTTTACTGAGACCGAGAATTTTTCCGGTGGGAATATATGCGACATGCGCTTTCCCGTAAAACGGAAGCATGTGATGTTCACAGAGACTGAAAAAATCGATGTCTTTCACAATGACCATCTCGTCGTACTTTTCTGTAAAGACGGCATCATTGAGAATTTTTTTGAGATCTTGATGATAACCTTTGGTTAGAAATTCGTATGCTTTCGCAACCCTCTGCGGCGTGCGGGCAAGGCCTTCCCGTTTCGGATTTTCGCCAATGAGATGAAGAAGTTCCGCAATATTTTTTTCCAGCGCCGTTTGAGAAGAAATTTTCTTCGTCATGGTTATCCTCGAAACTCTGCAAAATTATTCGGTGTTTCATATACTTTGATGGAATATAATTCACCTGCGGAAATCTTGGAACACAGAAGATTCCAAAACACCATCGCGAGATTTTCCGCCGTCGGAATGATTCCCTGTAAAAAATCCACATCAAAGTTCAGGTGTTTATGATCGACTTTCTCTAAAATTTCAGCGTCGATAATGTCGGCAAGCTTTTTCAAATCGAGAATCATGCCGGTATCGGCATCGGGATCGCCGGCAACCGTCACTTCGATTTCATAATTATGTCCATGCCCGTTCGGATACGCGCACTTGCCGTAAATTTCAAGATTTTCCTTGTCGGAAAATTTCGGATTGAACAACCGGTGTGAAGCGCAAAAATGTTCTTTACGCGTAAGATAGACCATTATCAGCCAGAACCTTTCTTCTATTCAATTAAAAAAATCACAGCACCGCCAAAACTTCATCAGTATGACCGTCGACCTTCACTTTGGGGAAAATATGAGCGATCTTCCCTTTTTCATCGATGACGAATGTCGTCCGCTCGATTCCCATATATTTTCTGCCGTACATCGACTTTTCTCTCCAAACACCGTATGCTTTGATCATCGATTTTTCTTCGTCGCTGATCAACGGAAAGGACAGGTCATATTTATCTGTAAATTTCTTATGTGCAGTGACAGGATCCGCGCTAACGCCGATCAGAATGGCGCCTTTCTTTTTCACGCGGGCGAGATTGTCACGAAATGAACATGCCTCTTTCGTGCAGCCCGAGGTATCATCCTTCGGATAAAAATAAAGCACAACTTTTTTCCCTTTGAAATCTTTCAGAGAAACGATGCTGCCGTCGGTCGATGGAAGAGAAAATTCCGGGGCTTTATCGCCCGCCGTAAGAGTTGCCATATTCAGTTCCTAAATTTTTGACAATGCTTCGTTGATTTCCGCATAGGGCGGTTCCAAACCGGGATTTTCAGAAACCCACCGGTACTGTACAATGCCGTTTTTATCGAGAACGAACACCGCTCGTTTCGATGCGGTATATCCTTTCAATCCGCTAAAATCTTCATGCACGCCACCGTACAATTTGGAAACGGTGCGCGTATGATCGCTGAGCAAAGGAAACCGAAGGTTATTGGCGGCGGCAAATGCCTTATTCGAAAACGGTGCGTCGACACTGATTCCGACCACCTGAGCATTCAAACGGTTAAACTCGGATAAGGAGTCGCGGAAGGCACATAATTCCTTCGTGCAAGTGCCCGTAAATGCACCCGGGAAAAATGCAAGAATTGTTTTCGTTCCCAAAAAATCTTTCAGAGAACGTTCTTTTTTTTCCGTATCCGGCATAACAAATTCCGGTGCTTTATCGCCGACAGCAAGAGCCATATCGTACATCCTTTTTAAGACACTTCATGATTGCCGAAACAAAAATACCGACAGTTGAAGAATCGAGCAATTTGTGTTAGTTACATTGGTTAACAATGAAATGATTTTGTGTGTTTTAAAAATACACAATCGTCGTATGAAAATCAAGAAAACGACGGCAATGGTATAATTGAATGAAATAATCTCATTCAACAAATCCACAAACCAAATGCGAAGGAACCTATAGAAGAAATTCGAAACGAAATCTTGTTTACGGTTTGACTTTCGTTCGAAAATATTCGAGCGTTTTCTTGAGACCTTCCAGCCGGTTTACTTTCGGCGTCCAGGAAAGAAGTGTACGAGCTTTGGTGATGTCGGGCTGGCGGATCTTCGGATCATCCTGAGGAAGTTCTTTGAAGACGATTTTACTGCTGCTGCCGGTCAGTTGAATAATTTCTTTTGCAAGCTGAAGCATCGGAATCTCATCGGGATTTCCGATATTCACCGGCTCGGTAATGGTCGAAGTGAGCAGTCGGAAAATTCCATCGATAAGATCATCGACATAACAGACACTGCGCGTCTGGCTGCCGTCGCCGAATACCGTCACATCTTCTTTTCTCAACGCTTGCGACATGAATGCCGGAATAGCGCGCCCGTCGTTAATGCGCATCCGCGGACCGTACGTATTGAAAATTCTCACGATGCGCGTATCAACGTTATGAAAGCGATGATATGCCATCGTCATCGCTTCGGAAAAGCGTTTCGCTTCATCATAAACACCTCTGAAACCGATCGGGTTAACATTTCCCCAATACGATTCCTGTTGTGGATGAACAAGCGGATCGCCGTATACCTCGGATGTCGAGGCAATGAGAAACCGTGCGCCTTTTGCTTTCGCAAGACCGAGCGCTTTGTGTGTTCCCAGCGATCCAACCTTCAATGTCTGAATCGGAAGTTTGAGATAATCGATGGGACTTGCCGGTGAAGCGAAATGAAGAACATTATTGACCGGTCCTTCGATAAAAATGTAATTCGTGATGTCGTGATTGATAAATCGAAACCGATCGTTGCCGAAGAGATGGGAGATATTTGCGGTATCGCCGGTTATCAAATTATCGATGCAAATGACCGAATGACCTTCGGCGAGCAGGCGATCACAAAGATGCGAACCGAGAAATCCGGCACCGCCCATGACAACGCTGGTTTGTTTAGACATTGACTCTTCCTCTTCCGATTCCAAAATAGACAAATCCCAACTCTTTCAGAATTTGCGGATTGTAGATATTACGGCCATCGAAGATCACATGCCGTTTCATGAGTGATTTCATTTTATCGAAATCGGGACGACGGAATTCATTCCATTCCGTCATCACCACAAGTCCGTCCGCACCTTTCAATGCATCATAATTATTGCTGAAATATTTGACGGAAGTTCCGAAATGCTTCTTGGCTTCTTCGTTCGCGACAGGGTCATGAACATGCACGACAGCTTTGTGCTTCAGAAGCTCACGAACAACCGTTACCGAAGGAGCTTCGCGCATATCGTCGGTGTTCGGTTTAAACGCGAGTCCCCAAATCGTTATCCGTTTCCCCGCGAGATTTTTTCCGAAGTGAGAGAGGATTTTATTTGCGAACAGTACGCGTTGATTTTGATTCACCCATTCGACGGAATTCAAAATTTTGAAATCATACTTGTACTCGTCCGCGGTTTTGACGAGAGCGCTGACATCTTTCGGAAAACAGGAACCGCCGTATCCGGTTCCGGCAAACAAAAACTGCATTCCGATGCGCGGGTCGGTGCCGATTCCTTTGCGAATCATATCGACATCCGCTCCGACGCGCTCGCATAAATTTGCAATTTCATTCATGAACGAAATTTTTGTCGCGAGAAAAGCATTGGCGGCATATTTTGTCATCTCAGAACTGAACTCATCCATAATAATGACCGGATTCCCGGTTCGGATGAACGGCCCGTACAGATCCTGCATGATACCGATAGCGCGAGGGCTTCTGGAACCGACAACAATCCTGTCCGGTTTCATGAAATCATTGACGGCGGCGCCTTCTTTCAGAAATTCAGGATTGGAAACGACATCAAATTCAACTTTCGCTTTTTTCGCGATAACACTGCGAACTTTTTCCGCCGTCCCGACCGGAACGGTGCTTTTATTGACAATCACTTTATATCCGTTAATCGTTTTCCCGATCACATCGGCAACACCGAGCACATGCCGTAAATCCGCCGATCCATCTTCTGACGGAGGCGTTGGAAGCGCAAGAAAAATGACTTCGCCTTTTTTGATGGCGCTTTCAATGTCGGTCGTGAACGCGAGCCTTTTTTCCGAAAGATTTTTTTTCAAAAGTTCTTCCAGTCCGGGCTCGTAAATCGGCGATTTGCCTTTCTTCAACATCTGAACTTTTTTCTGATCGATATCCACACAAATCACGTCGTTTCCTGTTTCCGCAAAACAGGTCCCGACGACAAGTCCCACATAGCCGGTTCCAATAACACTAATTTTCATAAATCCTTTGCTTTATCATGGATGATTATTCAACACAATGAGGGGTTAGTATAAAGATTTTTTTGATGAAATTCAACGACGGGGAGCACAACCTCTGATGTTTTGAAAGAAAATATTGAACAGCAAATCGGGTTCAACAAGCGGAGAGGGTGGGATTCGAACCCACGGTCCCCATAAAGAGGACACTGGTTTTCGAGACCAGCCTGTTCAACCACTCTAGCACCTCTCCGGTTTATACATTCGTGAAAACAGACACTATGACTTCGCTGGTATGAAAAGTAGAGAAAAAAGGAGTGAAAATCAATTTATGAACTACACCGAAGCAACGATAAAGAAATTCTTTTACGAACGAATATATATTGCCTGCCCGACGTGAAGGTGATTTCCGCGAATTTTATTGATGGAACGCAGTCTGTTAATGGAAACGCCGAATGCCGAAGCGATACTATGCAACGTATCTCCCTTTTTCACTTTGTAAGCGACAGCTTTTTGCGTCTTGACAGAATCTTTCACCACGGCAAGCGATGCTTTTGAAACGGTTGCCGTCGTGTCTTCGACCAGAATTTCCAATTGTTGTCCTTTACGAACAACACTCGATGTCAACGCATTCCATTTCCGTAAATCTTCGACTCCGACACTGTATCGGTGCGCGATCTTTCCGAGATTTTCTCCAGCTTTCACGCGGTATTTAACCCAGTACGAGCTTGGCTGAGCGGAAGCAACAGGTTTTTCATCTCCGGATTCATCATTCGAAACGAGTGCTTTCGTATGGTCTGCATCCGACCAAGCATTAATCGCGGCGTATTTTTCTTTTTGATCCTGCGGGACCCAGACATTCAACATTTCACCGGCTTGAATGGAACTGCCGTACGGAATCTCATTCCAACGCCGCAGATCACTGATGCGAACATCGAACCAATCTGCAATTTTTCCCAGCGAATCGTTTTTTCGGATTTTGTATACAAGCTTTTCTTTTCCCTGAGGGGAATCCGAAGCAACTTGTGCAGCATGTCTTTTGCGCGCCGATCGGGGTTGAGAATCATCGACAACATTTTCAGCATGATAAAATGATTTCGTCGGCGGAACAGGAATAATCAATGATTGACCGACACTCACCCGTTTTCTCGTGAGATGATTCGCTTCGGCTAACATGGCGGATGAGATCCCATATTTCTTCGCGATCGAAGCGAGAGATTCCCGTTTCCGAACGTCATGCACAAGATAATCGCGTTTTTCGCTATCGGAAAGACCGGCATAATTTTGTTGAAATGCCGCTTTCGTTCCAGCGGGAATTCGGAGCGCATACCCGTTACCGCCCGGCGGCGTGCACCATCGCAGTAATTCCGGATTTAAATCACTCAATGTTTCCACATCCGTATTGGCGCATTTTGCCAGCACGGTAAGATCAACACATTCTTTCACAGTCACTGTTTCATATGCAAAGGAATCAGCCGGTGCAACATCGAAACCGTACGATTTCGGATCCATCGTCATAACGGCCGCAGCAATATATTGCGGAACGTAATTGCGCGTTTCCCGAGGCAAGTTCGGACGCATTTTCCAGAAGTCGGTCGAACCGCTGCGCCGGATCCCACGATACACTCTGCCGGCACCGGAATTATATGCCGCGAGGACGAGATACCAGTCGCCGAATTCGCCGTAGAGATCTTTGAGATAGCGTGCCGATGCATGAGTCGCCTTTTCAAAATCGCGGCGTTCATCGTACCAGAAATTTCCTTTGAGTCCGTACAACATCCCGGTACCGCGAACGAATTGCCACAATCCGACTGCCCGGGCCCATGAATGTGCGGTGGGATTCAAACCGCTTTCGATCATTGAAAGATACATCAGTTCCTGCGGTACCCCCTCTTCGCGAAATACTTTTCTCATGACGGGAAAATATCGACCGCTGAGATATAACCATTTTTCAAAATGTTCCCGGCCGCGTCCCTGGAAAAAATCGATGTTCTGCTGAACGTGCCCGTTGATGACGAGCGGAATCGACGGCGTTGAAATGATTTTTTGAGTTCGATCCTGATTCGTTGTATCTGATGATTCGTCAATCTGGTTCAGTTTATTTCTCAACGCGAAGATAGAACTTTCCGAACCTAAACTGTCGATGTTGGCAATATATTTTTCATAATCCGCGACGATACTGCGGCTAAGGTCGTTGAAATCGCGATTGTTCTCGATGTTGGGATAATCGCCGAGCTCATTCAGAATGCCGATGGCATATTCAAATTCATTCGCGGAATGAACCGAATCGCCGGATTCTTCCGCGTCAAGAGCGCTCTGATAATGTCCTCGCGCCCGTTCAAGCAATTGCGATGTCAGGGCATCTTCGCTGGAATCGGCAACGAGACTGTCGCACACTGCCGTCTGATTGCTTTCAGAAAGAGAATCTCCAAGAGCAAGCTGATACGAATTATCGGACGCGGCATTCACCGAAGACGACAATTTAGTCGTTTTTTCGGATGAACATCCAAATAAAATTATAGCTGAAATCAGATAAATAAAAGAATATTTCAAAATTCAGTCCAAAAATTCGTTTTAATAACTACAATTCCTTAAAATATAATGGTTTACAGGAAAAATGTCAAGGGTTTTTTCAAGAAGGGTGATAAAGAACACTAAACTCTACAAAGGAATATTGCCGTGCTTTTTCTTCGGATTGCCGTCGACTTTATTTTCCAGAACAGACAATGCCCGAATCAACTTTTGCCGTGTCACACCCGGTTCGATCACATCATCGACATAACCTCGAGCGGCAGCAATATAGGGGCTTGCAAATTTCGTGCGGTAATCTTCGACCATTTCTTCGAGAGCTTTTTCTTTGTCGGCAGATTTCTCGATATCTTTTTTGAAAATAATTTCCACAGCGCCTTTCGGACCCATAACGGCAATCTCTGCCGTGGGCCACGCGAAGTTGAAGTCACCGCGAATATGTTTGGAGTTCATGACATCGTACGCGCCGCCGTATGCTTTTCGCGTAATGACGGTCACTTTCGGAACGGTTGCTTCGCAAAATGCATATAATAATTTCGCGCCATGCTTGATGATGCCGCGCCACTCCTGTTCCGTTCCGGGAAGAAATCCGGGAACGTCTTCGAACACGACCAGCGGAATATTGAACGCATCACAGAAGCGAATGAAGCGCGCACCTTTAAGTGATGAATCGATATCCAGCACGCCGGCAAGAATAGCCGGCTGATTGGCAACGATCCCGACCGGTTTGCCGTCAAGCCGTGCAAAGCCGACAATGATATTCTGAGCGTACAGTTCATGCACTTCAAAAAAATCTCCGTCATCGACAACAAGGTGAATGACTTCCTTCATATCGTACGGTTTGTTCGGATTTTCCGGAATGAGTGAATTCAATTTTTCTTCTTTTCGGTTGGAAGAATCTTTCGATTCGATTCTCGGTCGATCATCGAGATTATTGGATGGAATGAAACTCACCAGCCGCCGAATCGATTGCAGACATTCTTCTTCATTCTCACAGGCAAAATGTGCGACACCGGATTTTGCAGCGTGTGTCATAGCTCCGCCGAGGTCTTCGGAGGAAACTTCTTCGTGCGTGACGGTCTTGACGACATTCGGTCCGGTGACAAACATATAACTTGTGTTCTTCACCATGAAAATAAAATCGGTGATTGCCGGTGAATAGACTGCGCCGCCGGCACAGGGTCCGAGAACAGCCGAGATTTGCGGGACTACGCCGGATGCAAGCGTATTGCGGAGAAAAATATCCGCGTAGCCGCCAAGGCTGACGACACCTTCCTGAATACGCGCACCGCCGGAATCGTTCAAGCCGATAATCGGCGCGCCGACTTTCATCGCCATGTCCATAATTTTACAGATTTTTTCTGCATGTGCTTCGGATAGCGAGCCGCCGAACACGGTAAAATCCTGACTGAACACGAATACCAGTCTTCCATCGATGGTGCCGGTTCCGGTAACGACGCCATCGCCGGGATATTTTTGTTTCTCCAATCCGAAATCATACGAACGGTGCTCGACAAGCGCGTCGACCTCCTCAAAGCTGTCCGAGTCGAGAAGAATCTCAATCCGTTCGCGAGCCGTGAGCTTGCCTTTTTTATGTTGATCTTCAATGCGCTTCTCGCCACCGCCAAGAAGTGATTCCTCTTTCTTTTTCTTTAATTCTTGGAGTTTATTTGATTTCATTATCGAAACTTTCGGATTAGATAAACTGAAGGTTTAATATAGAAAAATGGAGATGGGATGTCAAGAAATACATAATGTGAGTAATAGCTCACTTAGGCCGCTGCTGGTCCAATTAGAAAATATTACGGGTGGGATTGCACAAAATAGTTTTGACTTAAATCTATTTCTTCTTAAGCTCGTCTTGTTGCTTCTTCCTGCCAACAACGAACGTGGTGGTTAAACTGATTAATGTTGTTCCACCAAGAGTTCCAGCTAAAATATCGTGTCCATTCATTCCCAAAGAATATGATGCTGCCCCGAAAACTAATGCGATAATGAAACCAAGAATTTGTCCCCGAGTGCTTTCATTCAATTGCCTTGGGATAACCTTTTTTTCTAATTCTACTCGATGGGCACTTTGCCGTTCAGCCATTGAAATAATTCTCTCTGCGGTGCCCGGTAATAGCTCATCATATTTTTTTAATACTTCTGGAGAGGGGAGCGGGCCGCTGTGGCTTTGAAATGTAGTAATTTTTGTGGCAAGATAAGAAACAATTTTTGTCCGTTTCTTATCGTTAGGTTCAAGACTTTTTAAATCTCTATCAAGTACGGCAAGACTTTGGTTAATTTCAGCACTTAGTTCATCTTGAGTCAATAGCTAATTCCTTCTCAAGCTTATCAAGAATCACTCTTAAATCCTGACCGACTATTTTCCAATCATTGCCGATCGCTCGATAATCTGCCTCAGATTCATTTTCTGAAGAATTAAATCTATAATAATTCCCCGCAACATTCATAACAGTTCCCACGCCATGAAATGCAGATGGAGTTACAACAAGAAAATCGCTTTTATATGTTTCGTATCGTCCCATGTCCTTTATCCAATTTTATTTGAATTTTTCATTCGTACAGAGCTTACACAATGTATCAATTTTATGCAAATATCTCCTTGATGGGGAACAACAAAATCACCGACAGTGATATAACATCAGAAAAGTGAGAAAAATTCAAAATGATATTCATTCAAATATCTACAAAAACTGAGAAAATATCAATATTTGGGCAGTCCCGATTCGTAAGCTACTTTAACTTAGTGAACTTTCAAGAGAAAGTCAAGAATATTGGCATACCCAAAAGCGTCCAAGTGCTTAATTCAATCAACTATTAGTGCTTTATTGTACTCGAAAACTCGTCCCACATAAGTAAGATGCTTTGAGATTTCTGCTTGTATTGAAGGTATAACTATTAATAATTCACTTTCTCAATCACACCGCCACCCAGCAACTTGTCGCCGTCGTACATCACCACCGACTGTCCCGGCGTGATGGCACGCTTCGGCTCATCAAAAACAACGCGGAAGCGATCGTTTTCTTCGAGAAAGACCGTAGCTGAGGCCGGCGTATCTTTGTAACGCACCTGCGCAAGCACGGGCATACCGTTCTCAAGTGATGCCCGGCTTACGAGATTCATATTTGAAGCGACAAGTTCTTTGCGAAGCAAATCGTCGCCGCGGCCGATCGTGACCGTATTGGTCTGAGCATCTATGTCGGTAACGTACATTCGTTCTTTATGCGCGCCGATCCCGCTTCGCTGCCCGATGGTGTAATACGGAAACCCGCGGTGCTTCCCGATGACCGCACCATCCTGAACGATATTGCCGTCGGCAAGCTGCGTTTCGATATTAGGATTTCGCTCTTTCAGGAAACGGCGGTAATCGTTATCAGCAACAAAACAAATTTCGAAACTTTCTTCCTTGTCGGCAGTTTTCAATCCGAATTTTTCAGCAATGGCGCGGACTTCCGGCTTCGTCAGCTCACCGAGAGGAAACATTGTTTTACTCAATGATTCCTGACCGACAGCCCACAGCGCATAGGTTTGGTCTTTTTTCTCATCACGCGGACGGGCAACAACATACCGTCCGGATTTTTCATCGAACGACAAACGTGCATAATGTCCGGTGGCAATGTATTCCGCGCCAAGCGATTGCGCCTTTGCGATCAATTCGCCCCACTTGATTTTCTTGTTGCAGATAATGCATGGATTCGGCGTTCTGCCCTGCAAATATTCATCAACAAAATTATCGATGACGAATTTGCCGAACTGTTCCGTAAAATCGACGACATAATGCGGGATGCCGAGTTTCACGGCAACCATCCGCGCATCGTTGAATGCGTCCAACCCGCAGCAGCTTGTCTCGTTGCCGATATTGCCACCGACTTCATCAAAGCTATACGTTTTCATCGTCACGCCGATGACGTTGTATCCCTGCTCCAGAAGCAATGCCGCTGCGACAGACGAATCGACGCCGCCGCTCATTCCTACAACTATTGTCGGTTTCTTGCTCATTTTATAAGATACAGAAAATGAAAAAAAGAACCAAGCAAAGTGATTTCGTAATTTAACTTAGCTTTTCTGCCATACTTCCACTTACTTGGTACACATTTCTGCCGAAGGCATCCCTTTGGGAGGCTACCGCTCAATGTGACGGAGAACTTTTACAAACAAAACCATGCGTCAGTCTGAGCGGAGTCGAAGACTGTCCCCGAAAAAGGTGAGATCACATATCTCACTCTGGGTAACGAATCTGGGACATTCCGTTAATTTTTACCAATGGGCATCAACCTGAACGCCGATGCGCGGATCGCGGTTGGACGGCAATTCATCCTGTCCAGTCCCAATCCGGCTCACATCATCCCGCAGAAGCTCGGAATATTTGATATTCAGATCGAATGTTTTATGAAAAGAATATTTCAACAGAACATACCACTTCACACCTTCGCCATACAACGCCGGCATTGAACTCACTCCGGGCATATCACGTTCGAGCTCATACACGCGTGAGTTATAGGAATCGGTTGAAAAATAGATCAATCGAAAATTCAACCACAACGGCGGCGCGCAATGAACGGCGATGTCCTGATATTCCAGCATCCCTTTTTCCTGGGCGGATGATGATACAAAATTCAAAAATGTTTCATCGATTCTCCCGCGGAGATGAACATTTGCAGAAAGTTGATATTCAATATTGAATCGTACAAGCTGTGTGAATTTTTGATCGGTACACGAACCGGACAGCCCTTCCGGTGACGTTATACCTTCTCTCTCCTCAGCAGCTTTTCTCTGGTAGCGGACAGTAATGCCAAATCTTCGAACGGGAAGGAACTCGGTTTGAATTAAAAAATCATTTCCTGTCGAACCAAATAATTTTGAAGCGGATTTCGGAAAAGAAAACAGATCGTAATAAGTTGAAATCCGGATATGATCATAGGGACGAAGTGCAATTCCGAAATATGCACCGGATTCGTTGAATGAGCCCTCGCCAAATGCAAGACCGTGAACGCTGAGGAATCGATGAGGATAATTTCTGATTTCTGCAATAACCGTTACCGATCGTTCCGGATCGATGAGCAATCCTGATGTTCCTCCAAATTCGCCATTGCTTCTTCCCCATTCTCCGAAGAACGATGCATCCGAAATTTTCATCCTATAATTGATCGTGCCGATAGAAAAATTCGTTGCATCGATAATCGCCCCATCTTCCAGAAAAAGCGGTTGCGAAAATGAAGCACGATATCCGGTCATACCGACGACGGCGTTGTCCGATATCGGCAGCCGGATACGCGCGCCGATGAGTTGTTCAGAAACATCATCTTTTTTTCCGAGTGACGAGACAGTGTTGAAGTAACCGCTCGTATAAAAACCGGTGACCCGCCCTTCGCCGTCAAGATAGGCATTCTCCGGCGCATCGGAATACATCAACGAAACCGTACTGCCGGCAACGCTAAACTCACCGGCAATACCGCGGAGAAATCCGGATTCTCCCGAATATGAGTAGGGCAACAATCCCCTTTCTTTCCGGTTCACGGGAACAACAACATTCGGACCCTTGGTCACATCGATGCTTCGCCAGAATGCGACGCCCTGCCCCGACTCCAAAAAATAATCGCCGACGATGAGCTTGGAAAGAAATCCGATGTTCGACAGCATGATATTGCCTGTCACAAAATCGTTGAACCGGGTTTCGCCGGGATCTTTTTGCGTCAGCACTCCGGCAGAAATATGATTGCCGTCATTTATCATAATTCTCTGGTACGATTGCAGCGGACTTCCGAGATAATATCCATCGGCATATCCCGATGCTTCATCCAGTTGAGAGCGGACACGCGACCGAACCTGAACGCCAACCTGATTTTTATTGTCCGATTGAAGGAATTCGAGAAGCGGTGTTTCATCGGCTTGTGTATTTTGTTCGAGAAGCTGTTCCTGCAGCGGGCTGATACCGGATGATTCCGGTTCCTGCACTGAATCGATCTGTGCATAGAGTGGAATTGAAACAAAAAAATACAGCGATAGAAGGGCGGGCAACAAATTTACTATTTTCATACCCCACCTCAACGAAGAGAGATCGATATTTCCTGCGTCCCGCCGAGATCGGGATTCATCACGTATGCATAATCAAAATCCAGGGCGGCATAACGAATGCCGATACCCCCGGAAAATTCCGACGGTGCGTCTTTGAATCCGCAACGCAAAGCCACGGCATCGATTATGCGGTATTCACATCCGCCGCGGGGTGATACATCGAAACCTGATTCTTTAAGGACATCGAAAGCAAGGGTAAACCGGTTTGCGAAAACATACGAAACCCCGGTTGAAAATCTTCGCGGTAACGGTTCGCGGGAAACTCCGATCACCGGAGCGTTGACGTTTGTCGCCGCCATTCCCCATTGTAAGTTTTGAAAAAGAGGAATGACAAAGCCTGCATCGAAGCCGACCGTAGAAGCGCTGCCGTAATTTTGGATTGATACAGAATGGTAATTGCAATTCAAACCGAAGGATACTCCGACAACAGTCGTTGCATAACTCAGGGTTCCGCTCACTTCGCGATAGAGATCGAACCCGTACCGTCTCAATCCTAAGCCGAAGCATCCCCGATCCGTCGGCATCTCCACTGCAAGCGCTGCCGTCGAGAGCTCGCTGAGACCGTACGGTGACGGTGCAGCAAATATCGAGATCCGAAAAGATTGAATACCGGCAAGACCGGCAGGATTAAAGAAAAGCGCCCAACCGTCATCTTCAACGGCAATAAAAGCATTTGCAAGTGCCGCGGGCCCGGCACCGACCTGCGTTCGCTCGAATCCGCCCAGTGCAAATTCGTGGAAAATAATCAGGAAACAAACACCGATGCATTTCATACTTCCTCCCTGAAGTAATGTTTCTGTTATTTGTACATCATCAATCGTTTTTCTATATTCAAAGAAAACAACGGAGATATCGTTATGAAATTACAGGTTTTGATATTCGGCATTCTGTTCAGCATACCGGCATATCTTTTTTCCCAAGAACTTGATTGTGATGTCATTCTGAATACGAGCCAGCTCACCACGGAAGCCAAGGAAAATGTCAGTAACATGGCAGAGCAGGTAAAAGATTACATGAACAATTACCGTTGGACAAAAGAAGATTTCGGCAACGACAAAATCAAATGTTCCATCACGATCGCTATTCAAGGGATGACCGCTCCCAACCATTTTGTTGCGAAAGCATTCATCGGCAGTCAACGGCCGATTTACAAAGCGGATCAGAGTACGGTTGTCGTCCGCATTCTTGACGATAGTTGGGAATTCGATTACAACCGCTCGCAATCCATGACACATTTGGATTCTCATTTCGATGCGTTCCTCAGTTTTTTAGATTTCTACGGGTATGTTATTCTCGGTTACGATGCGAATTCCTACAAGGATACCTACACCAATGGTAAAGCAGCCGAATATTTCCAAAAAGCAAAAGACATTGCCAATCGCGCGGTCGGCTCCGGGCAAACCGGCGGCGGCTGGGACATATCGGCGCAATCCACATATACCCGCGGTGAATTAATTGAAGAACTGGTGAATCCGCAATTTTTGATTGTTCGGGAGGCGATGTATCGATACCATTATTTCGGACTCGATCTCTACCAAAGAGACAGCGTCAAGGCAAGAAAAAATATTTTCTCCGCACTGGAGAGTATAGCAAAATTCCGTAAAAAAATCAACCAGCCGGTACTTATCGCAAAAACATTTTTCGAGACCAAATATCTGGAGATCAACGGTAAATTCACGGGCAGCGACGACCCTGAAATTTTCGACAGGTTGATGCTTATCGATCCAGCACATCAACAGACATACCTGGAAGCCAAACAAAAACAGCCGAAAAGCGGAAATTAAGGGAGAACTGTTATATCAACGATATGATCGTCGAGTTGGAGAGAATTCACTGCATCCATTCCGGACAGGACTTTCCCGAAAATCGTATATCGACCGTCAAGATGCGGCTGAGGCGATTGTGTAATAAAAAATTGTGACCCTTCGGTGTCTTTGCCGGCGCTGGCAATACCGAGCGTCCCGGCTTCGTATGTCAAGGGAGAAAATTCCGACCGGATTGAATATTCCGGTCCACCCCACCCATCGCCTCGCGGATCGCCGCCCTGAACGACAAAATTCGGAACGATGCGATGGAATGTCAATCCATTGTAAAACCCTTTCCGTACTAACTTCACGAAACTCATCACGGTAAATGGTGCATAATTTTTATAAAGCTCTGCAGTTATATCCCCATGATCTGTCTGAATCCGTACCCTCACTGAATCCGGAAGTGCGTCAAGAAAATTGAAATCGTAATCAGTATAGGTTGGTTCGAAATATTTTGGAATCTGAGCATCATAATCTTTTCCGGTAATCGATTGGAGGGCGGAAGCGGCGGCAAGCGCAATCGACCGGTCTTTCCGATAAAGCTGTTTTTTCAACGATTCGACGGCGCGGTCGTCTTTGAGTTTTCCCAATGCGGAACAAATTTCCTGAATCGCTTCAATGTCATCCGGCACACGAGTTTTATCGAGTGCGGCAATAAGAGGCGGAACGGAAGCCCGGCGAAGAAACAACGAGTCGCCAAGAACTGACGCCGACGTTGTTACTGATGCTACATCGTTTGACTGAAGTTTTTTGATAGCTTCATCATAAATTTTCCCAATCGCAATGGAATCGTGAGAAATATTCGGCGCAAGTTGTTGAAGCCCTTCGAGTGCTGCCCGTGCCAGAACAACGTCGGTCCCTTTTACATATTCAAGCAACGGCGCAACTGCTTCACCGGATCCGGTATACCCTAATGCATTCAGTAATCGTGCTTGAAAACCTCTGGGTTGAGTTTTTTCCGGATGAATTTTTGAAACAGCTTCAGCACCTTCCAGTTTTGCCATTGCAATTGCCGCTTCGGACTGAATCTGCCACGGATATGTATTATCACGATTGATGGCAATTTTTTCAAGCAGTCGAGAGGCTTCTCCGATTCTATTAATCAGTTTAACGGCATCTGCCGTAGTAGGATCAGGATTTGGAATATGGAGAGTACCGAAAGAAGATATTGCCGTAAGACCAACATACATATTTCCGCCGGTGAATAAACGTCCGAATAAATTGATAATTTCCGGATGATCCTGAACAGAATAATTGCCTAACGCTTTAATCGCGTTCACCTGCACACGCCAATCGGTATCGAATTCTGCAAGCTGTTTCAATGGATCAAGACAGCTTTGTTCATTTTTTAATTTTCCAAAAAGAACGGCAAGATTCATGCGAACAAGAGGATCTTTGCTCGTGGATAATGGAATCAACTCATCAATATGATTCCGAATTTCCGGATGATCGCCGATTCGTTGTAATGCGTACACAACATTCCAATTCGTTTGATTAGGTACATTGATAAATCCCAAAAGAAATTTAATCGCTTCCGGTGATGTAATATTTCGTATTGCAAAACGGGCAATACCCATCACAAGCGCTTGTGAGTGTCGTATTGAAACAGAGTCGCTATATCTTTTAACAAGGTCATTGAGACCGGTTTTCGTTCCGAATTTTCCGGTTTCTTCGATGAGACGATCGGTCGGACTGTCGCCTTCGGTGGATTCCGGAGGCATTCGATCTAATCGAACTGAGATGAGCTCATGTTCTAACTGTTCGCGGCCTTTATCACTTAATTGACTTCCGGTTTGTCCGATGGAAAATGCCGCGGCATATCGCACGCGACTGTTTTGATCATTCGTCAAACAATCCAGCAACAACGGAATAACCGACGTATCCTGAATACTGCCGAACGACAATACGGCGCGTTCCCGCACAACCGGATCCGGATCATTACAAAATCGTATTATCGTGCTGTCATCCACTATCCGTCGATCCTGACATCGGACGATGGAATCGATTTTTGATTGAACGGAAGAGGTCTGAGAAATTAGGGGAAGCGTGCTCAGTAAAAAAAATAGTCCGGTATGAAGAAATGATTTCATTAGTTCTTAAAAAAAGACACGATTTCTGAATTTTGCGCCAACTTCCCGTTCGACGAATTGTCGTGCACGGTCTTCATTGGCGCTATCGAGATCGACGATGGTCATTGTCACGTCGAATTGATGCTTCATACATTCTTTTGCAAACTCGATCATCGCTGGGAACATTTTCTCACCGTCAATCCGCATGAGTTCGCCATATTCTTTCGGATCGGCGGAATTCAAACTGATCGAAATCGAATCGACGAGTCCGACAAGTTCCGGCACGATATTTTTATGATTGATGACATTACCGTGTCCGTCGGTATTCAACCGCACTTTTCCGCCATGAGATTTAATCCAACGGGAAACATCTTTGATAACATCAAGACGGATCGTCGGTTCGCCGTAACCGCAAAATACAATTTCCTTAAATGTTGCAGGATCGCCGATGGCACGAATCACTTCTTCGACGGTCGGCTCCTTTTCAATCCGCAGATTATGTCCTTTGATGATCGCTTCACCTTTGCGGTCACAAAAAACGCAGTCGGCATTACATCGAATCGTAATATTGAGGTACAACGAATCGCGGAGTTTGTATGCATAAACCGGTTCCGGAAACTTGCCGATACCGAATAATTTATAGACACCAAAACTGCTGGTGACGGCAATATCATCCACGGACAGTTCCTGCAATTCGGAAATTTTTTTGGCAATCAACGGAATATTGGATGGCTCGTTTCGCTTTCCGCGATGGGGTACGGGTGCCAGATACGGGCTGTCGGTTTCGAGCAGAATATGTTCCGCCGAAATCTTCGAAGCGACATCGATCATCGAATTCGGTTTCGACGGTTTACTGCCGTAGGTTACCGGTCCGGGAATGGAAACATAAAATCCCCAATCGATAACTTTTCGTGCCATCGCCACATCACCGGGAAAACAATGGAACACGCCTTTCGGCGGCGGGTACCGGTCGAATTCATTTTGCAAACCGGATCGCCAGAGCGGATTCGTCTTTACTTTATCCTCGACGATTCGTAACGTATCGGCCTCGGCTTCACGGCTATGAATGACAATAGGCAAATCACGCTCGATGGCGATATCGATTTGCTGTGCAAAGACTTCCCGCTGGCGTTCCGGCGGAGAAAAATTATAGTGATAATCCAAACCGATCTCGCCGATGGCAACAACTTTCGGATGATGACTGAGTCGTTCGATTTCTTTCAACGAACGCTCATCCGCTTTCGATGCATCATGTGGATGAAAACCGACGCACGCAAACATCATGTCATATTTTTCGGCAAGGGCGATCGATTCTTTGCCGGTGGCAAGATCGGTTCCGGGATTGACGATGTAATCAACGCCGGCATCTTTCGCACGTTGGATGACCTCATCGCGATCTGCGTCAAAATCTTTGGAAAATAAATGTGCGTGGGAATCAACAAACATATTTATTATTTCAGAATTCGTCGTAATGTTTCAACAATGTATTCAAGTTGTGAATTTTCCAACTGAGGATAAATCGGAAGCCGGAGAAGTCGCTCAAAGACGGAATCGGTCACCGGCAATCTGAGATCTGCAGTTTGCAAATGTTCCAGCGCGTACGGCGAAGAATGGAGAGGAACGTAATGAAACGAAGTCGCAACCCCTGCATCTTTCATTTGTTTCATCACACGGAGACGCTCGGTCTCATTCCTCAACAAAATATAAAAAATGTGATAATTCGATTGACACTCATCCGGAATAATCGGCAGACGAAGACGTTCACGGTTTTCCAGATCTTTCAATGTTTTCATATAAAATTCATGAACGCGTTTTCGTTCGTTCTGAATTGTCGCTAAATCCTCCAATTGGCTTTTCAAAACTGCCGCGAGGATTTCCGATTGAACAAAACTGCTTCCGACGCCAACCCATGTATATTTATCGACTTCGCCGCGAAGAAAGTTGGAACGGTTCGTTCCTTTTTCGCGGATAATTTCCGCCTTCCGGACAAGCTCCCCGGAATTCGTAATAAACGCTCCCCCTTCGCCGCTGACATAATTTTTCGTATCATGAAAACTGTATGCACCGCAATCCCCGATGGTACCGAGAAATTTCTTTTTGTACGTCGCATTCACACCCTGAGCAGCATCTTCAACGACCACGATAGAACGGTTAATCCTGGCGACATTGAGTACTGCATCCATATCTGCCGCAACGCCGGCATAATGGACAGGAACAATCGCTTTGGTACGATTTGTCATTCTTCGTTCCGCGTCCTGCACATCGATCGTCATCGTGCGGTCGTTGATTTCACAAAAAACAGGTTTGCCGCCGGCACGGAGAACGGCATTGGCAGTCGAAACGAAAGTAAAACTCGGAATAATCACTTCATCGCCCGGCTGAAGATCGAGCATCATCATCGCCATTTCAAGGGCGTGCGTGCAGGAAGTCGTTAAGAGCGCATATTTCATCCCGAACAATGAAGTAAGTTGGGTCTCAACAGATTTGCAAATCGCACCGTCCCCGCTGAGCTTCCCGGAATTGATCGCGTGCCGGACAGACTCGGACATTCGATGAGTGATATATGGTTTGTTAAATGGTATGTTCACGTCCTAAACTTTCATACACGCTGTTCTGAACGCCGCGGTAGTTTATAAAAATCCAACAACGTTGTGATCGTTGCGTTGATATCGTGCCTGCGTTCCACAAATACGCGTGCCTGTTCCCCATGCCGGCGGCGCAATTCGGGATCCCTGACATAGTTCATGATTTTTTCCGCTGCATCGCGACTATCGGCAACATCAAAGAACAGACCGCTCTTACCTTCTTCAATTTGATCGAGATTGCCACCGGCACGCGCCGCGACGACAGGAAGTCCCATCCCCATCGCATCCAGCACGACCAGCGAATACATTTCGTCACGGCTCGGAAACACAAACACGTCCATCGCACTGAGATAACCGGTCAAGTCGGATTGAAATCCCGCAAGAAAAATATTCCTTTCAAATCCTTCAGCGGCAATAAATGCTTCAATATCGCGTAGATACGAAACACAATGTTCTTCGAACGGAGATTCGTGCGGGTTTGCCTTACCCTTGCGTGTCGGCTCGCCGACTATCAGATATTTTATTTTTTTTCGTTCTTCAGGATCAATATAGGAAAAACTGCGCGCAAAATCCATCACACCTTTGCCCGGATCGATCCGCACCATCGTTCCGACCAGAATGTCGTTTTGCTGAACACCGAATTGCCGCCGGATATCATTCCTTTTTCTTTCATCGGAAACATAGCGGTCGATATATCTTCCATACGGAAGGAAATGGATCTTCGAAGAAGGAACCGGGTAAAGTTGCGGAAGCCGTCGATTAAGTTCTTGTGATGAAGTAAAGATGGCATCGACCCGTTTATAAATAAAACGGTGCCAAGGATCGTTCTTTTTCGGAACACCCATATAAATACTGAGAAATAATCGTCGTTCCGTATCGCCGCGCAACGCTAACGATGCGACCCATATATCTTTGTGAAAATGAACATGAACGACATCCACATGCCGCTCGCGAAGAATTGATCTGATCGTTCTGATTGCCCGTATACTGACGACGGAATAGCTCGGCAACACTATCGTTTCGATACCTGCATCCGATAAGAAACGATGGATTTTTGAATCCGGTTTGCAAATCGCAAGGACGTCGCATCCGGCATGCTGTAATTCTTTCATCAACGTTGCGGCATACAATTCCAATCCTCCCCATGCATCGGAAGTGCAGAGATGAAGCGACGTCAAATTTTCGCCTCCATCGTCACGACAAAATTCCGGACGGGGCCGAGATTACCGATAAAATCGGAATAATAATATTGGAAAAGATTATTGACTTGCAGTGATGATGTCATTTGGGTTGTAAACAAATTCCAATTGACGCTCGCTCTGAGATCGACAACAGAAATCGGAACGCGCTGATCACCATCGGGAACAATTCCGAACTGGACAAATTCCTCGTCGATCTCCTCAACCCTGCTGAGATACCGGTAATCGATTCCAACCTGAAAAGGATTGAACAATATTTTGCTCGAAAGGTACAAAAGATTTCGCGGACGATATTTCAAGATTTCACCGGTCTCGACATTTTTCGGATAGACATACGTGTAACCGACGTCCGTTATCCATTGATGCTGAATATTCAATGTTGCGGAAATTTCCGTTCCAATGATGCTTGCACGGGTCACATTTTGAAATTGGACGGTTCCGTTCGTACCGAATGCCGGTTCAATCATATCCCACAATTCATTTCGAAACAGAGCAATATCCAGCATCAGATTTTCATTGATAACACTCGAACCGCCGAGTTCGTACGACCAGCTTCGCTCCGGTTGGAGTGCAGGATTGGGAGAAATGATAATACCGCCGGCTTCCGTCGTCGTATAAATTTCTGCAATCGACGGAGTACGGAATCCGCTGCCGACCGAAGCGCGAAACGATATGCCCGGTTCAGGTTGGTATGTCACACCGATTTTCGGATTGAATTGATGTGCACTTTCCAAACCGGAAATTGTTTGAAAATCATATCTCCCGCCGATGGTCGATCGCAGTTCTTCCGATAAAGAGATTTCATCCTGCAGATAAACGGCGCCGCCATGACCGGTATGATCGCCGAAAATCGTTTCGGCAGAAACGTTATTCAACGTTCCGGAAATTCCGCCGGTTAGAAAATTTCCGCCTGCAATATTCATGTTCAACTGAATCTCTCCGACAAGAAAATCCGATATCGAACTGCTTCCGGACGAATCCGCCGGAGTCGGAAGATTATCATCCCAGTGAGAATGGAACCAGCTGATGCCGGTGGTGACATACAATGTCGATGCGAAAAAATATTTATGACTGACACCGAGATTCCACCGGGTCGATTGAATCCGGTCGTTCAAATCGGCATCCTGCGGTTGAAGCGCCTGATCAAGGTCTTTCCAGTATAAAAAATTTCCCCGATGCTGATCGAGTATGCTGAACGAAACTGCGAGAGATTGGAAAGGAGAAATGTCGTAGCCGATTCGTGCCCAACCGTTCCACCGTTTCCAGAAATCATTTTCCTTATAGCCGTCGTCCAGCGTCCGGCTGCCGCCGACAGAAAACGAAAATTGATCGAACCGCTGGCTATGGGTAAATGAAAGCCCGCCGAGCGTGCGTGCATCGCTTGTCCATTGCCAAGAAGAATATTTCGGCAGCTGATATAAACCGCCGTACGTCCGGACAATCGTTTCCGGTTGGTCGCTTGGCCGTTTGGTGATGATATTGATGACACCACCGAGTGCGCTCGATCCGTATAATGCCGAACCGGCGCCTTTGACAATTTCAATACGCTCAATCCGATCGGGCGGAATACTTTCCCAGATAATTTCTCCCGTGTCGCCGCTGATAAACGGAAGTCCATCGATCAGAATGAGAACACGCGTCCCGACGCCGTAGCTGAACCCCGTCGAGCCGCGAATATTGACCTGCCCGCGGGTAATACTTACCCCCGGTACATATTTGAGGGCATCATCGACTGTAACTGTATTTCTGTAAGTAAGCGCCTGATTGTCGATGATACTCATACTTAACGGAACTTCTTCCAGACTTTGTTCATGCTTGCTGGCAGTGATGACAACCGGTTCAGTTTGAACTGCCGCCGGTTCCAGAACAACGGTCAGGTTTTCGCGATCCGTTCGAGCGAGAACGTCGGGAACAAATTGACGCTTAAATCCGATCATCGAAATGATGAGATCATGTTCGCCGTTCGGAATATTCTGCAATGCAAAATGACCGCGGCTATCGGTCATTGCTCCGAGAACCGTTCCTTCAAGAAGAACATTCGCTCCAAAAACGGGTCGTTGATCCTCCGAACTGATCACGGTTCCTTTAATCGTATTCGAAACGATTTGTGCATACAGACCATCGACCATCACACAAAAAATCAATACGGTGAAAAATATTCTTTGCATGTTATAACGGCTGCGGAGGAATGTTATTGAAATCGACATAGACATTGATTCCGTTCACGATCGAATCAGCGGGAACAATCACCGAATCGGGATTCACGGATTCTCCCAAGGCATGATACACACCGACGACCCGCCAGTCTTGTTCGATATTCGGACCGAACTGCTGTGCAACACCGACATAAACATATTTTCCCGGTGTAAGAATTAAAGTGTAGGCAATGGAATCTGCTCCGTACGGGCTCAACGAACTCGTAAATTTCGCCTTGCCCTGCAAAACTTCATTGATAAGATTCGACGAGGGAGGATTTCTTAAAGCGGCGAGCCGCAAATCGACAACACTATCCGCCGGCGGCCAATGGCTGAAATAAACAAATCCGCTAATGCCGCTCGGAGGAACGGATACAGATACCGGTGAGAGTCCCTGGTCGCATGAGACAAAATACATTAGAACAAGAACGAACAATATTCCGATACCGGTTCGGTGCATTATTTGAAGTTGGTTAGCATGAAAATTCTTGAACGTAAGATAAAAAAGGCGGGATTGAAATGCAACGAGTTCTTTCAATATGGAATTTTCAAAATTAAATAGTATATTTTCAGCCGTTGATGTAACTGCACCAATCACATGATGATATGAGACCAATTACTGTCGTTTTCTTTCTGACCATAGGATTTTTATCAGGATGCCATTCCGTTAACGGGAATAACCGGATGGATTTCCGTGATACGAGTCCATCCCATATCGAGGTAATTGATCGCAACGGAGAAAAGGTCTTTCAAATCGAAGGCAGAATAAAAGACATCGTCGATACAATTCAATGGAATTCCGGCGCAGGGTACGTAGCTGTTATGGATATCCCTTCGCATTTTTTTATGAACCCCGGCAGAATTCTTATCTGCAATCTTGGCAGCGGTTCGATTGCCCGGAATTATGTTCGCGAAGGATGGACGATACATGTCGCAGAACCGGACTCTGCCCTCATTTCGACTGTCAAAAAAAATTTTCCAACCGGTATAATTGATTCTGCTTTTTCATGTGATGATGGAAGAAATTATCTCACATCACATCCGGCGGAATTCGATATCATTTTGATCGACGGTATTGCGCCGGCACAATTACCGACGGCATTGTTAACAAAAGAATTTTTCATGCTGACCTCCGGACACATTTCTCACGATGGGATGGTGGGCATTGCTGTCGAATCGGTCGGATGGAACGATGCCGTTGTCCAATCGTTATGCGCAACGCTCAAAGCAGTGTACAAGAATGTTTTTGTTCTTCCGATTGCGGAACCTCCCGATCAATTTGGAAGCATCGTCATTCTCGCAACAAATTCCGATAAAAATATCGTTCGCGATCCGAGCCGGAATACATCCCTTGATCCCGACTGGCGATATAGTTCCGAATATCAAAAAACTCACGCGTGGGATAATCACTTTACGCCGAATACCGGCAACGGGACTATCCTCACCGACGGTTTTAATCGTTACGATACAATGTTTACCAAATTAATTGATTCGGCAAGAGCACACGGAAACGACTACACACCATAATCCGGCACCGATTCCCGCTATCCGGAAGTGTCTTTTGTAAGAGGTTTAATTTCTCCCGTTTCCTCAAGACAAACCGGACAATTGTCAATAATTGCCGGAATCTTTTTTTCCAGCTCGGGAGTTTTTTTCTTTACCATCACAACAATGCACGATTTTCCATTTTCCGACTGGCCGATATAAACACCGACAACACCGGGATTCGACATCAATTCTTTTTCATGGGTTTCTTTGACTGCATTAATGTCAACAGAATCATTCTTCATGTTTTCCTTTTTTGCATCCTCACAACCGACAAGCAATGCCGACACGACCAAGCAGAGACACAGAAATATTTTCGAAATCATAAAAGTACATCCGATCACAAATAAAAAGCCCGCCTCGGAATCGTGAGGCGGGCAAGAAAAAATCTTTCAACAATATTTATTTTCCAACCATTGTCGCGCCGGCCCATGTCAGAACATCGTTGATCGGGTTCGCAACCGCAGTCGTCGAACTGCCTGCGAATAAAAGTCCGACAGCTCTCGCATTGGCAGCAGCATCTTCCACCATCAGCGAGCCGGAATCTCCGCTATTCAAAAAACTGGAGCCGTTGTTTTTAACAATAATCTGGCCGGTAAATGTTTTTGTAAATGCGGCGCCGCCGGCACATTCATTTTCATATTGAACCATGATCGTGGCATTGAGTCCTGTTATACTGCTTCGTGTGAGCCCGGTCGTACGGCCACTTTTCTTGACAGCCATACCGATAGTAGCGGGACGTGTCGTCGAGGAAATAGTTCCAATGTCAAGAATATAACCATCGGTACGAACCATACCGGAAATGATCTGAGCATATCCCGCATCCACATTCGCCTTCGGTAGGCTGCCGGAACCTGTCAGGGTCGCAACATTCTGAGCATTGTTCGCGTTACAGCTGATGTCCACCATTCCCGGTTGAATGACGGGATCTCCGGCCGTGGCAACTCGTTTATTGCCGCCGGAAACAATATCACCCCAAAATACATGGTAGTTGCTCAAGATGTACTGTGTGGTTCCTTTTTTAATGAGAGATCCGAGCGTACCGCTGCAGCAATAACCGTTTGCCAGATCGTACCGCCAACCGCCGGATGTCCCCAGTTGAATCGGCGGAACCTGTTTTGTCTGATGCGTCGAAGGAGCGCTCATCGGTAAAAACTTTCCTGTCACTTCAGTCACCACCGGAACTCCTTCCACAACGGAAGGAACAACCGAGTTAACAACATTTCCCTTTTCCGGAGGAGCATTTTCCAGATACAAGATAATTGCAATCCTGCCATCATCCGTATATGTTACTGCAGTCCCAACAACATTGTTGTTCTGCATCCATGAAGAGGTGTAACGATTTTGCACATCCATTGCTTGCTGAACAACAGGATCGCCCGTTGTGAGGCCGATCGAATTCTGGCTTGGATGAGACGCCGGAGGTGTAACGGAATTTTGTTCTTGTTGCTGATTACAAGAGACCAAAAAGAATGTCGCAAACACAATGATAAGTGCAACAGATTTATAGAAATACTTCATAACAACCCCTCCATGTTTTGTTGAGGAAAATCGGTTCAGTAAGTTTTTAACGATACGAAATTTCACAATGGATGTCAAGATATTTGTGAAAATTCTGCTCTTTTGGCATCATTTTACGATACTTCCTTCCGGAATATCCCGATCGAGAGCAAGAATCGTAAGGTTTCCGTCATTCGTCGATGCCGCAAGAAGCATACCTTGTGAATCCTGCCCCATCAATTTTGCAGGGGCAAGGTTTGCGACCACAACAATTTTTTTACCGACCAGCTCTTCCGGCTTGTAATGTTGTGCGATACCGGCAATTACCTGCCGCTGTTCCGAACCGAGTGAGATTTGAAGCTTCAATAATTTTTCCGATTTCGGAACCCGTTCAGCAGAAAGAACTTTGGCAACTCGCAAATCGATCTGCTTGAAATTGTCAATCGTGATCGTCGGTTTGATTTCCGGTATGGACGACACAGGCAGATCCTGTTTCGGCAATTGACGAAGGTGTTTCTCGATCACTTCATCTTCAATTTTGACGAATACGATAGCCGGAGCACCGAGCGGATGACCTTCTTTCAAAAATCGAATGCCGGTATTTTTCCATCCTGTTTCCGCTGGAGTACTTGCAAGATTCAGCATGGTCCAAATCTTGGAAGATGCAAATGGCAGTACCGGCTCAATGAGAATGGCAAGAGAGCGAATCGTTTGCAAACAGAGATTGATCGTCAAAGCGCATCGTTCCGGGTTCTCTTTTATCATCTTCCACGGTTCATGATCGTTAAAATATTTATTCGCAAACCGGGCGAGGTTCATCACCGTCGTCATTCCGTCGCGGAATCGATATTCATCAAAACAGAGAGCGGCGGCAGCGGCTGTTTCGGTGATTTCTATTACCAATCGGTCGTCGGTTGTTCCTTCACCTCTGGTAAATAATGCTTCGAAATTGGGAACCGCCGGTACTTTACCGTTGAAATTTCGCTGGGTAAATATCAAAGTCCTATTGATAAAATTCCCGAGAATATCCGCCAGTTCGTTGTTATGACGCGCCTGAAATTCTTTCCAGGTAAAATCGGCATCGCGGGATTCCGGCAGATTCATCGTCAACACATAGCGAAGAGAATCGGCAGGAAATTCTTCAAGAAAATCATCGACATCAATTCCCCAACCGCGGCTTTTGGAAAATTTCTGGCCTTCGAAATTCAAAAATTCATTGGCAGGGACGTTTTCCGGAAGGATGTATTTCTCCGGTGAAACATCGTTCCATGCCATCAACATGGCAGGGAAAACGATACAATGAAAGACGACATTATCCTTGCCGATGAACGCAACGTACTTCGTCGAAGGATCCTGCCAGTATTCTTTCCATCGATCCGGTTGGCCGATGTGCGCTGCCCACTCTTTTGTCGAAGAAATATAACCGAGAACGGCATCGAACCAAACGTATAAAACTTTGCTTTCAAATCCCGGAAGAGGGACATTCACACCCCACGACAAATCCCTGGTAACGGCGCGATCCTGCAATCCTTCTTTAAACCACCCGCGGCAATATTGCAAAACATTTTCTTTCCATCCATCACGGCTATCAGCGCCATCGATATATGCTTGTAACCGATCTTGAAATTTTCCTAACGGAAAATAGAGGTGCTTTGTTTCGCGAACGGTCGGGGTCTCACCGGTAATTTTACTGCGCGGGTTTTTCAATTCCAGGGAATCCAGAAACGTACCGCATTTTTCGCACTGGTCGCCGCGGGCATCGGGGTTTCCGCAAACGGGGCACGTTCCTTCGACATAGCGGTCGGGCAGGAACATCTTTGCTTTTTCATCATAAAGCTGTTTATCGCTTTTCTCCTTTAAAATGCCCGACCGGTAGAGGGTCAGAAAAAATTCTGCGGCAGTTTCATGATGAAGCGGCAACGACGTGCGGGAATAATTGTCGAAGCTCATGCCGAATTTTTCAAACGCACGTTTATTGAGAGCATGATATCGGTCCACGACAGCTTGCGGTGTCGTTCGTTCCTGATCGGCCGTAATGGTAATCGCAACCCCATGCTCATCGGACCCGCACAAAAAAATCACGTCACGTTTCATCGAACGTTGAAAGCGAACGTATATATCCGCCGGAAGGTAGGCACCAGCAAGATGACCGAGGTGAATTTTACCGTTGGCGTACGGCAATGCGGCAGTCACAAGGATGCGTTTAAATGTTGTGGTCACGAAAACCCTTTCAATCACGAAGATGTTGTCGCGTTCGCGGAAATTGACGCCTTGTTCTTTCCGTTCATCGTATCAATCGATCGACGGAGCCGGAACGCAAGGTCTATGAGAATAAGCGGAATATACACATTTTTATAAAGAAGTGAAATTGCCGTATCAATTGCGTTCAAAGCCGCGGCAAAATCGGCGGCAGGATATTTTCGGATGAATTTTTGAAACGCATCCGCATCGTCGGACACCGTCGCTTCTATCATTCCTGCCTGCGTGAGCATTGCATCCCGCAACCAATGTTGCATCAACTGGAGCACTTCATCAAGGTCCTGTTTATCACGCTCACTGACGAGACGCTCGATTTCTTCCAGAAGAGCACTCCGAGGCTTCAGTAAAATTGTCCGCAACAATTCGACTGCTTCCGTTCTCCGTTCACCGAGAGATTCATGGAGATACTGCAGCGCTTTCGTATAGTTCCCTTTCGCCAGCCTCGCAATGGTTTTAACAACGGATGGCTCACCATGTTCACGTTCATGGAGAGCGGCTTCGATCGCATCATCACTCAATGCATCGAAACGGATCTGCTGGCAACGGGAAACAATCGTGGGCAACAGACCATCGGGGCGAGATGTCGTCAGGATTAATATCGTATCCCCCGGAGGTTCTTCCAACGTCTTTAACAATGCATTCGAGGCGGTGTCATTCATCGCTTCGGCATGAATTATCAGAAATATTTTTTTGCCGCGATCGATAGCGGTCAATGCCGCTCCCCGGCGAATCTCCCGGATACTATTGACTTTTATCTCGGTGGCTTTCGGTATGATGATATCGTGATATGGATTACCTGCTTTCAGTTTTACCTGTTCCCTCAGAACGGCAATCTCTTCATCGGATAATTTGGCAAGAGGTGAATCTCCGGCAACTTCATTTTTCCCCACCGGCAACGGGACAATGATATTCAGATTGGGATGTTGCAATGAATCGAATTTTTTACAACTCGAGCATTTTCCGCATGCCACAGAAGTTTTTTGATCGCAATTGACAATCCTTGCAAACTCGATTGCGGTAACCGACTTCCCGACGCCATCGGGTCCGGTGAACAAATATGCGTGAGCGATCCTGCCGTTGTCCAGCGATGCCTGCAAAATGTTCTTCACGCGCTCCTGGTTTATAATGGTCTGCCAGCTCATAGATTCTCAGAATGCCTGACCGATGCCGAAATGAAAGACTCCGTTACCGATCGTCTCGCTCCAAAACGGCTTCTGGAACACCGATTGGCGCGAACCATTTGCGGTGGGGTCGAACAGGCGGAATCCATAATCGACGCGAAACGGTCCAAAAAAAGTTTCATATCGGAACCCTGCTCCCGCTGCAATGGCAACTTCACGGGGTTTAAAATCTTTGATATCACCCCACGCATTGCCAAAGTCAACAAAATATACCATCCAAATATTTTGCGGTTTAATGAATCCCGTTGTATTAAATCCACGGAAATGATTGACGCGCATTTCCATACTTCCTTCAAAAAGAAAATTGCCGCCGAACGGCACCAACGCAGGAGACATCGCTCCAAGCTCTCGTGCACCCCAACCGCGAACGCTGTTGCTCCCGCCCGCAAAAAACCGCTGTGTCAGCGGAATACTCACATTGCTATACCTGCTCTCTCCATATTTATCCTGATATCCCGTCTTGAGTTTCAGAGCAAGAATATTGAACCGCGTATTTGTCAAATCAAAAAAGAGTTTCCCGAGCAGTGTACCTTTGTAGTATTGTGTGAACGGCAAACCGGACCGGATTCCCGGAAGAATTTTCGGCAGAATACCGGATTCTTCCAAAGAAATACTTTCAAAAAAACCATCCGAAGGAGAAAAAATATCGTTGGTCTTGTCACGTTGCAGGGTAAAGGTGAGTATCGAATTGAACTGCGGCGGGTATTCGGCTTGGATTTGCACAAATACTGAATCCTGTGTGCCGGTTGGAAGAAGGAATTCAGGATTCATTCTTTCAAGTGTCCATTCCAAAAAACCAAACGTGTAGGTGGCAAATTGCTTTGTCAACTCGATCTTATTCCGCAATATCGAAAGGTTGTAATCCTGTTGTTTTTCCGTCGTATAGCTGGAAGTCCACGATCCGCTTAACGAACGGGTAAATAAATACGGTTGAAAGATTCGAAATTGAAAATCAATAGCCCCTTTTACCGAAGAATCCCGAAGTCCTTTTGATCCGAACACATTATGAAAGTTCCAATCAAAAATATCTTCCGTCCGGACCTGTGATTGCGCAGTAAATGTCCTTGCGTCGCCGAGAAAATTTCTATTCGTATACCCGAGACCGGTGCCGAGGTTAAAGAAACCGCCCTCATCGGAAACCAACAGTTCCGGCGACAACTCATTTCGTAACCGGGGACGTACCGTAATATCGATCGGCACTTCGGTGGACGTTGACGAATCCGGCGGTATTCTCGGTTCGAGCCGGGCAGTTTCAAATATTCCGAGTCGGTTAAGATTTCGCTCACTCGAAAGCCCTTTATCACGGCTATAAATATCGCCGGTTTGAAAATCGAGCTGGCGGGTTGCAAGGTCGGGTGTTATATCTTCCCGCGGCGGATCAACGTGAACCGTTGTCGATCCAAAATAATACCTTTTTCCAGGTGTAAATGCATAGATCAACGAACATTTATTTGTCGAAAGATATTTTCTTGCAATGGAATGTTTCTCGTCATACCGCGCAAGCGGATATCCCGCGTTATTCAGGATTTCCAAAACCCGTGCAATTTCTGCGGACCCACGGACCGGCTGAAACGGCATATTTTTCTGGAGCAATGGTTCTTTATAAATCGACTGCCGTACATCCTGGGAAACACTATCCAAACCGACATAGCGAATGGAATCGATAATCGCTCTCTGCCCTTCCCGAATAGTAAACAAAAGATGAATTTGCCGCGCAGAACTATCGATTGTTGTCGAACCGTCCACGGTTGCATTGAAGAAACCGTTGTCCTGATAAAAGCGCTTCAATCGTTCCGCATCGTCATCGAAGACGGAGGGCTCGAAATATTCCGGACCCGCACCCAGTTTACCGAAGATATTGTGAAGCAACTTGGGAATGCCGCCGGGGGACTCTTTTGTCCGGATAAGCGACTTCAAGATATCGGTGTCGAACGACGTGTTCCCCGTGAATGTAATATCCTGAATTTCGAGTGCAGACAGTGCAATATTGGAAGGTTGGGCAAGGGACATTGTCCGGCATAATGCAAAAGCTGTTACGAATTGAACCACAATAAAAAAACGATGACATCTCAAAAAGCCGGACATTCCAATACGCGGATATATAAGAGTAATTGCTTAACGTGAAATAATAAAAAACCCATCCGTACATGTCGTGGATGGGTTATTGAAAAAACATTCATCACCCTTCGATGCGTTTACACACTGTCTTTGCGCGATGACGAATTGCGATCGGATTAATTAATACTCATTCTCATCTTCGTAAAAGAAATCTCCATCCGTTGGATAATCTGGCCAGATTTCTTCCATACTTTCGTATGGTTCTTCGGCATCTTCCAATTCCTGAAGGTTTTCAATTACTTCATTCGGCGCCCCCGTGCGAATAGCATAATCCATAAGCTCCTCCTTTGTCGCGGGCCAGGGGGCCTCATCAAGATAGGATGCAAGCTCCATCGTCCAAATCATGCGATACCACTTTTCAAATTAGTGATTACTCCAAAGTCGATAAAAAATATCACAATCTTTTTTAACGCGAAGAAATTTTCTCGCGATATTCCTGGGCTGTCACATCGTCGAAAAAATAATCGACCGGATTCTGAAACACTCCGTTGAGTCTGACCTCATAATGCAAATGGGGTCCGGTCACTAATCCGGTACGGCCGCTTTTGGCAATAAGGTCGCCGCGCTTGACATGCTGCCCTTCATGAACAAGAATTTTGGACAGATGTGCATACAACGATTGATATCCGTATCCGTGATTGAGAACGATAACATTGCCGTACCCGCCGCCGCTATGGTCAGCCATTTCCACGATACCGTTGCCGGAGGCATAGACCGGTGTTCCAACGTCGTTAATAATATCCAATCCCTCATGTTTCTTAAAAATTCCGAGCACCGGATGCATGCGCAAGCCAAAACCATCCTTCGAATAATAACCTTCCATCGGTTTCAATGCGGGCAGTGCTTCAAAATACGTCTTATTAAATTCGTATTTTTTGAGAATCTGTTCATAACTCTGTTCTTGAATTTTCACTTCACCGGACAATTGTTCAATCGTTGTCACAGCGTTAGCGAGAACGGGATTTCCATTTTCTTCCAAAGAACCGGAATTCGGATACACCACCGATCCACCCGTACCCGCCATTTTAATATCATTACTGACCGGGTCAAGATCAACCAGCAAACGTAATTTGCCTCCTTGCTGATCGAGACTCGAAAGCATAGATTGTAACTCTTCAATTTTTGAATTAAAATTGAGAATCTGGGCTTGCATTTCTTTGTTCTCTTGCTGCAGTACGGAAATCTTACCATATCCAAGATTAAGAAAATTATAGTAGATATGGTTGCAGACCAAGAGCAGGATTATGCAACCCACAACCGAACCGATAATAACGCCTGCAAGCTTCGCACGAAACCATTTGATTTCATGCACCTGAAGGTTGTTACCGGAATAATAATATGTTTTTTTATTCCTTGTCCTAAACATTCAATACTCTATCCAGGTTCCACCACACCAATACTGCTTCCACCGTCCACCGGATGGAAGGTATAGACTGCGTCAACATAAAAAAATAATCGCTGTTTGTCAAGATTTTTTTTTGAGATTGTGACTTAGTTATTCAAAATCATGTTCGAAATAATCGATTGCACGAACACCCACCTGTCGTGTTTTTTCGGAAATTACGGCATCCAATCTCTTTGTGAATTCTTTGGCAGAATCATAACCGTAATGTTTTAAAAGGTAGTTAAGGGCAATGACTTCACAAATTACTGTAACGTTTTTGCCCGGGAATATTGGTAATTCTACATGAAGCACAGAAACGTCCAAAATTGAGATTCCTGTGTCATCAAGCCCTGTGCGGGTATATTCCTCATCAGGCCGCCATTCTTTTAATTCGATAATAACCTCGACACGTTTCTGAAACCGGATTGCACGAATCCCGAACATACTTCTCACATCAATGAGGCCAAGTCCTCGTATTTCCATAAAGTGTTTCACGAGATCGGTTCCGGCACCCATTAAAATACCTTCACCCTTTCGAGTGATCATCACAACGT
>Ga0265322_10000094_pt1 | contig 41192 bp, 58 predicted proteins | sample 41222metaG_FD_193584 | JGI IMG/M metagenome (GOLD analysis project Ga0265322, IMG submission 193584) | Rhizosphere microbial communities from Carex aquatilis grown in University of Washington, Seatle, WA, United States - 4-12-22 metaG | ecosystem: Host-associated > Plants > Roots > Rhizosphere...
ACTTGTGGAGGTGTTTGGTTGGTTTGAGCATTCCCGAAGCTAGCAGAACGTCCTTGCGGCGCTCCATAGGTCAAGGGAACTGGGATGTACTTACCAGCGAACCCGCTAGGGCTCTCGTCTTTTGGGATCAGTGCAAGAAGAGGATTCTTCTTATACACTAGATCATGTGGCAGGCTATTATCAGGATAGTATTCTTGAAGAATAGCAATCTGATTGGCCGCCGTTGCGTATGTAGCCATGGTTTATTCCTTTAGATTTTAGACTTCATGCGTTCAATTAACCGCGCCTTGCGATCAACTGCGCTCATAGTCTGAGGCCTTCCCATTTGCACCATTTGATTGGTTAATGTGGTAGGCATTTCAATTTTGTATGGTTCACGTGTCTTCGACTTTAATTGTATCTTCCTTTTGTCCAATTCAGCCTTAACATCATCTGCAGCATTAGAGGCTGCACCTTCTGCTTTGGGTTCTGCTTTGGGGCGTAACTTCGCCTGTACTTTCTCTAGCTGTGCAAGCTTTATAGCGTCCTCTAATAAGATCTCTTCGATCTCACGGGTAGCTTCTTGCACGTTCATAAGGACACCTTCGTCCTTGTAGACTTGCTCTATTAGAGCGGTCACTGCATCAGTACTACCTGATGCCTTGACTAGTGAAAACTCTTGGCTAGACTCTACTAAGCTCTTTACTTCAGATGTAATCTGACGCTTAGCTTGTTCATAGCTCTCTGCTTGTGCAGAGCTTAGCTTCTCTTCAATGGACTTATGTCCACCTGAGAGCTCTTCAATTCGTGCCTCTAACTGACGCATGCGTACAGTCATTGGGTCTTGATTTAACACGCCTAAAACGCCATTAGACAGTTCTTCGGGGGTTAAGCCATAGCTTAGGGGGTCCTTTAAGAACTGAGCCTTGTCAAACTGGGGGCTAGCCGGGGCTTGGGGCTTAGCTTGAGCATCTAATTGGGCTTTAAGAGCCTTAAGCTCTTGAGCTTGGCGTCTAATAGCTCTTTCTCTACGCTCAAGTTGCTCTAGTCTAGCGTCTTTTGGTGTTTGCTCGGGTTGAGCCTTTTCAGTAGCTATAGCGCCTGTACTTTCAACTACTTGTGTTGGGACTGTAGGAACCTTAGGGGCTTCTACTGGGGCTTGTGCTGGTTGTTGTGGGTTTAATGGGTCCATTGTCTATGGCTTTCTTGTTTAGTCTATCTGGACATTAGTTTATTAATGAGTTTCTTAACAAATCGTCTAATACGGATATTTATGGGTAGTTTTTTGGGTACAAGCTTTAAATAAGGGGGTTTGAACATATCACTCATTTATTTGGCCGATTGGGGAAGCAAGGGTGATTGCGGTACGGGCATAGGGGCCGCTAATTGAGGTTGTCCGGGTGCACTAGGCATAGCCCCTGGCATGGGAGGAGGCATCGCTGCTTGCTCCAATGCTTGCACTTGGCTATTAAATAGTCTTAACATCTCAGCCTTCTCAGGCTCGAGATTAGCGGTCATATACAGATTGTAATACTGAATAGATAGCTTCTTAGCTAGCTGTAAGTCCATGAACTCATCAGGAGGCGTATACATGCCATCATCTACAATCTGATCTAATAGCTGTAAGATGCGCTCTTCAGAAGCATTCTCTAGCTTCTCATTCTGCTCAAGATCTGGGTAGTCTAATAAGCGGCGGCCTTCGCGTATATCAATCATTCCAGCTTGAATAAGCTCTGTGATCTTCTGCATACGGCCAGCTGGATCTCTTGGGAGAGCTGAGGCATCAAAGCATTGGATGACAAAAGGATCATCAATAAGGTCAGCTTTAGGAAGATCTACTTCTTTAATGCCGTTCTTGTTTGGGTAAACTGATTGATAGCTTCCTGTTCGGTCTGCAATGTCTTTGGCAAGGTCGATGATTTGGTATGCCATGTCGACGAACATGTTATCATATCGTTTAACAAGGCTAGCGAAGCGGTCTGATTGCAGGTCATCGTACTCACGTAGTGCAACTGCTGCATTGAGGCCTGCTGGCTTCTGGCTAGCTGCTGCCAAGGCTGAGATACCGGATTGTTGGTAGGCGTAATCAATAAGTCGTTGGAGTTGAGCATATACTTCTTGTGGTACACAAGCAGCTACTGAGTATTCAGGCTTTGTGCCTCTGTAGGTGATGATAGAACCAATCTGGTCATTCAAGTGGGCCTTAACAACCTTAGATCCATCTTCTACGAATACTCTAGGTACGCCCACTAAGTTAATAGACTTACTAATAGTGATAAGGAGCTTATTGATCTCCATCTGAGTGCCCATTAGCTGTTCTGTAAGGGGTTGCCCGAAGAATCCAGCCATGCGGGGGCTATACCTTAAGAACACAAAGGGGAAGTAATCCTTCTCCCAAGGCTCATCGCACAAGTAGCCTTCCGCACATGCTATAACATGCTTACCATCTTTAGCATCTTTGCCAGAGGGTAAGTGCCATCCTTCAACAACCATCACCATATCACTAGCAGTCTTACTAGACTCTACATCATATGGTTCTGGGTTAGCTGCTTGAGCATTCATGATCTTAGACTTATACTCAGGGAACATATCCATGAGTACGCCACGATCAATAAACTTGTGATGATAGAGCTGTCTAGGATGACCATACATTCCATCATTAGGATCTACTAAGAGCTCTATATCTAATACACGCTCTGCGCAGACCTTCTCGTCTTTTTCATAAATCTTAATACAGCCTGTACCAACAACAGCTGCATCTCTTAGAGCAGTAGTGCCCAATTCATAGGCATCAATCTGATACATCTCTCCGGCAGTGAAGTCATTCAACTTCTTAGCTAAGTTCCTAGCTTTGTAGTCTCCATTGTCTGTAAGGAAGACTGGTCGGGGTCGGGCTTGGGTTATACGGCTCACCAGTGTGTCAACACACGATTGCACTACATTCATCGTAGGACGATCAAGGGGCAACATATTAGTCACTAAGCTACGACTAATGCCTGCTCCGCCATATGGGCCACCGTATACGGGCATATTAGAATATAAACGGCTATAGATGCTTGTTTGTCTATAACGGCTATTAAGCATTTGCTTTAGATAAGCTGCTGTATCAATCAAACCAATAGCGCGCTTATCTTTAGAGTCTTCTTCCCACCATTTGGAAGGTTGAAGTGGACGTGTTTTAGTAGCTTTAGTCTTAGCTTGTACTACTTCTTCACGCTTAGGATATGGGGTTACTTTGGCCATTTACTTATTCAGTCTTAAGGTCTTGTTCTAGATTAGGAAGGGTGCCGCCTGAGCTCCAGAGAAGGATATCCTCATCACTGTATTGTTCTTCTGTTGAAGGGTCTGAGGCTGGGTCTTTGGGCTTATTGAGTTGAGGAGGTTCTACGTTGGTGTAAGGATCTAGCTTAAAGCTTAAGGTATCTAAGGTAAGCTCAATAACGCCATGCTTCTTACATACTTCTATATATTCTGAGAGTTCTTTAGGTGTCATATTAGAAGAAGGGTGTTAGTCGTTATCGTGACCCATTAAGCTAGCTAAGCGTACTTTACGTAATGCTGTTCTAGCTGCAATCATACGAGCTTCCCGACGAGCTTCAGCTTGATCTTCAGGCATACGCTCGTTATCTTGCGTATAATCTCCCATGTCTTCATCAGACAAAGGACGGTCAGATTCTTTATCATCTGGGTCCATATTAGCCTCAGAAAGGGCCAAATAGTCTTCTTCAGAGATAGACTCTGACTTGGGTTTACGCTTTTCCATTGCTCGTTTAACTAAGTCTTTCATTTCCATTCCTTGTTGTAGCCCTATAAACCCACCATGTGCTTTATGTGCAGCCTTACGCTTAACGGAGTAAGCTATAGCTAAGGCTTGTTTTTGGGGTTTGCCAGCGTTCATCTCTGCCCGGACATTAGATCCGAAGGCTTTCTTGGATTTGCTGTGCATTAGAGGCATTCTAATTGTCCTAGGATACTCCTATTTTGCGTTTAAATAGGCCTAGGGCTTGTATTTATTAAAATATGAGGGCTTAGTATCAAATGGGTTCCCATTAGCCTCATCTTGGGCTAATTTCTCGAAATAAGCCTCTGCTTCAGCCTCTAGCTTATCTGATTCCTCATCTTGCCAGGCTTTAGTACCATATTTAGGCTTAGGTTTCTCCGGTATGTGACTAAATGAGTAACTTTCACGCCAAGCATATAATACAGCGTCACAGATATCTGAGTGAAACCTATCGCTTATAACCTTCCTATCTGGCTTAGTCTTATCTAAGTCCCATTCAACCTTCATAGCGTCTTGTGCGAACAAACTATCCTTTTTAATCAATAGGTTACCTGTTCTAAGGGATGCGTTCATTAGCTCTATATACTCATATTTACGAGTCTTTTCAGCAGGTTGAATAGGAATCTGGTAACGTCTGATTATCTCTTCACTAATCTTCTTACCTAAGCCTCCAGTATCCATAAGTATCTTAGATATTTGATATTTCTTACGTAATACCTCTATTTGTTGAACTAATTCAGTTAGATCCTGTCGCTTTGTGACAGTTTCTTCTACAAGATAGGTATGTTTAGACTTCTCTGACCATGCTAATACAGCTAAAGCATCAGCATCATGGAACCCAATATCTATACCTAAGATGTATGTATAAGCTGTTTCTCCTGGCAAAGTATTATAGTGATTAATATCTGGGTTATATTTGTATACTAATGAGTCTGTATCTACAGCTAATTCGCCAAAGAACTCACGGCGGATAGAAGGGTCTTCAACAGTCACTCCCCGTCGTTTAAGAACACGCTCAAGAGCCCATTGATGGGATTTACCCGATTTTTTAGGTATGAATGGATTATCAAAGAATGTCCATTTATGAACACTCCATTGACTAGATTTGGAGGCATCTACGAAATAACCTGAAGGAATTGGAGGGGGTGTGCCAATCATAATTAGAGAGCCATTATAATCTAACAGGGCTGGTTCTAATACATCATCAATAAGCTTTCTTAACAAGCTGTCTCTAATAGACTGAGCTTCATCAACATAAGCTATCTTAACAGGTGGCATTTGTCCCCGGATCTTATCTACGCTTGCATCATCTTTAGCTCCAGCTAAACGTACAACAGATCCATTAGGAAAGCGCATAACAAGTTCAGATTCATTAGGAACACCATTAAAGCCATGTTGATCATTAAAGCGCTTTACTTCAGCCCATACGATCTTCTTAGCATCAGAACGGGCGCCTGTTACATATAGAGCTGTGCATTGAGGGGTTTGGATAGCTGTGTGCACAAGATCTGCTGCACAAGCTGTGGACTTACCAGCACGACGAGAGCATAAGCCTACTTTAAAGGGTTGCTCATCTGCTACAAAAGCTAGTTGTTTATCAAATAGATGATCAGAGAGATCAAAGCTTTCTAGACGTCTTGCCGGCAGGGTCGAGCTCTGCTCTAATAGCTTCAATCTGTCCTCTATTGAGGGCTTCTTCGGCACGTTTAACCTTTTCTTCTAATTCAGCTTCTTTAGCTGCTAATTTGGCATCTGTTAGTACTTTATAATACTTAACAAGAGCTTCTTGATATTCCGGCAATAGGGGAATGCCAGAGCCCGTCTTACTAAAGATGTTGTTTACATCTCTTCTAATAGCTTCAATAATCTTTTCTGTAAGATCATTCATATTATTCTGTAAAGTCTACACTAACAATATTAGAATTAGGGATAAGGGTAGTTCCAAGTTTATGGCTAACAAGTACACCTAATTCACAATAAGACAAAGAAATGTCAGACTGTTTATTAACATTAAGAGTGAAGTCAGACACTACTTTAGTGCCGTGAATGCTAACAGCATTAATCACTAATACTGTCTTTACTTTAATTGGGTTCATTTGTGTTTCAATCATATTATTCCTTATCTAGCTTATTATTAAATTAATCTAAGAATGGATTAAAAGTCCAATTCTTTGGCTTTATCTTAGCTCCTAAAGACGTTAAATGGGATACAGACTCTATATTATCTGGGATGATCAATTTAGCTATTCCTAGCTTTCTCCAAGCTTCTTTTACATATACATAATGTAAACGCTTATTTGTAAGCACGGCATACCCTACTATCACTTCTGGATCGTTCTTAAGACAAGCTATAGCTACTGTAGAATTGTCTAATAAATTAGACACAACAAGCTTATACTTATCAAAGAATGTATCCTTGTCAATCATCCTATACCAAGGATTTCCATAGTATAGGCTTCTTAGCCAAGTAGCATAGATAAAAGAGGTATCATCATAGTTAGCTATTCTAATACCGATCTTTTCTTCTATGTTAATTGTCTGTGACGTATTTTCTGGCGATGTCATGTACTATCTCTCGTACCCTATTCTCTTCTAGTCCAACCTTTTTACCTATTTGAGTAAAATCCATACCTTCAGAATGATAAGCCCATATCTGCTTATCCCGTCCTTTTAGGTATTTAGTGTGTAAAAGAGCTCTAGCGCGTTCATAATAAGTTTGGGTATACTCATTATAAGCTTCTATAACTTTATAGGAATACTGTTTAAGATTACCTTGAGAATCCTCAAGATCTTTAAACCCCTTACTCGCTAGCTTTTTGTACCAAAGCTGGGTCAGCTTCTGGAGTTGCTTCTTGCTCACTTGGTGCTTCTTCTTTTTTGGGACGGCGTCCTGGTTCGATTAAAAAGAATGCTAAATGCTTAGCTTTAGACATTTTCAAAGCTAATACTAGATCCTTCTCATAAAACCAATCGCGGGATTCTGGTAACATTTGAATAAACTGGCCATACATACGTTTATAATGGTCATTATTGGGAAAACTATTACGTATAAGAAAGTCTTCAGCTTGTTTATCAAACTCTTCTTGTGTTTGAGCTAATACAATCTTACGCTTTAGGAACATCTGAGGCCTCTACAGGTACTTCTGCTTGTTTCTCTTCTTGTGGAAGTTTAGCGAAGTCATTGTTAAGTTCTTCAAGTTGTTCAACTAGGGACTCCACTTCTTTTTCCATTTGAGACAAGCGGTAAGTAGCTTCGCCTAAGTGGGCACAGAGCGTGCCATATCGTTTACGGATTTCTTCTTTAGTAGACATTAGGTTTCCTTTAGCTATTAAGGCTCTTCTGGCCTTTCTGTTCAACATATACTCTATAGTATCATATATTGAACAGTTGTCAAGTATTTGTTACAAATGTACCACTTTTTGTCAATAATAGGTCACTTTGTAACATATGTACGTCATAATGTACATATTCCGGTGTTCTGTGCATTATAAGACACACGCCGCCTTAAACCGGCGGTACTTGTATTATATGGGATATAGAGCTTGTTGGTGTAAGAGAAGTGCTTGTTGGGCATACATGTGGTTATACATGCCAACAAGTGCTTTAAGACCCCCTAGACCTAATTGTATCAATATGTCAAAATCTTGTCAAGCATTATTTTATGTAATATGGGAAATGTCAATAATATATACACTTTAAGCTATAAAATAGTTTATAGGTGTTATAAATGAACAATCAGTACTTAGCTCACCCCATTATTAATTATGTTATTGACCCCAGCTATAAACCTGGTATTATATATCTAAGAGGTGAGCAAATGAAACTTATAATCGTTAATACTAAAGCAGGTTGGATCGTTCAAAACACACAAACTTATGTGGTTGTAGCAGGTCCTTATCAATTTAAGCCACAAGCAGAAGCTGTTGTAGCTAAATTAGGAAAATAGGAATATATGAAACCAACTGAATTAAAAGATATCTTCATTCATAAAGAAGACTTAGAATTACAAGAAACACCTATATCTGAAGTTATTGTAAATAGTTATAAAAAAACATATACTACAGAAGATGACACTAATGATGGGTATGATGATCAAGATAGAGTGTTAGATTTAGTTGATTTAATGAAGAGAAGGTAATATGAAATATCATATGTATTATATGTTACTTGTTGTATTTATAGCATTCTTATGTGCTATCTTGGATAAAATCATATGAAATACTCTTATAATAATAGACCTATGGTAGATGTATATTTAAAAGCTTATGCATATGATGATATTCATCTATTAGAAGCTGTTTGGGCTGATACAATGGAACCCCTTACAGATGATGAGTTACAAGAACTAACAGATGACTATGATTGGTGTCATGAAGCTTATATTAATCAGGTGTCTTAATGACAATAGGACAGAGTGTAATATGGTATAAAGCCTCTAATTTTGATCAACATGAAGTTGTAGAAATTGTAGGCATAGGACTAAAAGATATTAGTGATAGCGCATTTGATGTATATATTATAGAGACAGCTAATGGGGATCTACTTAAAGCATGGGCTAAAGACTTAGGATGGTCAGATGAAAATTGACAACATAACTAGATTTGAAAATAAAACTAAAGTAAGTTCAAGCAAGAATTGTTGGGAATGGGTTTTAGCTAATGAGGTATTTAAACAATGAGAATTACGAATAGGTTGAACCTACCGATGCCGATTGTAGAAGCTATTAAGAATAAGCAATACTCTAAAGGCGAAAGTGACATTACAGTCACTACACTTATTAATCCCATTCAACAGACTATATTAAAGGAGCGTTATGAAGAAGAACTTGAAGAAGACGCAGCAGATCGGATATACGCATTGCAGGGTGAGTCTATTCACACTATACTTGAAAGAGCAGGACAAAACCTACCTAACTTTATTGTCGAAAAAAGGTTCTACTACAGTTATAGAGGTCTCAAACTTGGAGGCCAAATCGATATATTTGATATTGAACACGGTATGCTCCAAGATTATAAAGTCACGTCAGTATACTCGATTAAAGACGGCCCCAAGGAAGAGTACGTTAAACAAGCTAATATAAACTCATTCATTCTTCGTAAGAATGGTTATAATGTAAAGGGCTTGCAGATTGTAGCTATATTACGTGACTGGTCTAAGGGACAATATGAGAGAGAACTGGCAGACTCTAAAGCAAAAGGCTTTAAGTGTAAGTATCCTAGTCAACAAGTTGTTATACTTCCTATTCCCATAGTAGATGACTTGGATATTGAAATGTATATTCACGAGAGGATTGAGGAATATCGCAAGTCTTCGGAATTGCCGGATAGTTCACTTCCTGAGTGCTCTAAAGAAGAACGATGGGCCAAAGATGATGTATATGCTGTAATGCAAGATGGAAAAAAGAAAGCTTATAAGTTGTTTTCTGATGAAGAATCTGCTAAGATATTTATTGAGGAGAATTCAGATAAAGAATTACATCTAGTTAAGAGACATGGAGTTAGTACACGGTGCGAATCATTCTGTGCCGTAAAGGACAAATGTCCTCAATACAAACGAATGAAACAAGGAGATAAATAATGAGTAAAGCAACAAACTGGGCAAACGCAGGTAAGGCCGCTACAGCAGCCGTACCTCTTGCTAAAAATGGTAATAAAAAGGATCGTGGTATTCGTCGAGTAGGACAATTACACGCAGCTAGCTTAAAGTCTTACAAGACTGGTAGCTTCGGAGTAGAATTCCAATACACTATCGAAGGAATGGATACACAGTATGGTCCTCGTAAAGTGTATGAGAATGTAGTCCTTTCAGTGATGAATAAGGATGGTATTCTCAATCCTACTCAATACGGCGCTGCAACGCTTAAACGGCGTTTACAAGCATTCGGCTTAACAGCTGATGAAGTAAACCAAATCGGCACCCCAGTAACAGTTAAGAGTGAATTTAACCTCTCTCCTATTATTGGAACTGGTGTAGCTATCTATACTCGTGATGCAGAATACATGGGTAAGCCTAAATTAGAAGTCGCCAGTGTGTTTCCTCTTGGCGGCGAACAACAAAGCGCATAATTAATATAGGGTGCCCCTTTTGTGTAGGTGTGTTAAATGGTCAGTAGCCAGCCTTATATTTTTAGGAGGATGTAATGTTTAAGGTTGAATCTTCGAAGACTCAGTTTCAGGTCGGAGATAGGGTTCGTGTAATACCTGGAAATTCACCAGATCGCTTAGACGGTCGTGAGGGATACATCGTGGAAATGCCATATATGGATATGGCTTTCGTACAACTAGATAATTCTCCAAAGCTATTATATTTCTCTAAACAATATTTAGAATTGGTAGCTACAGGTAAGAATGACGTCCCTCAACGACCAGGCTATACAAAAGTAGAGTATCCAGGAACAGCCCCTTTACAACCTTTAGCAGATGAATTGGCTGCTAGTTGGTATCCTACGGAAGGCTCAGCTTATACCGCTGATGGGATTGTGTGGAGTACAGATAATGGTCTTGAACAAGGGATAGAAAAGCCAGCATCTATGCATAAGTGTAGGTGTGAAATAACAGAGCTAATGAAACAAGGATGCACTTGTTCAGGTGTATAAATGCATGAAGAATTTACATACAAGATCATCACGACGGAAGAAGAATTCCAAGAAGCAGTCTCGTCGTACAAAGAAGGTCCAATCGCGGTTGACGTTGAAACTCACGGAAAAGACCCAGCAACAGGACATCTTCTTGGAGTTTCAATATCCTATGGAAATCTTCGCATACAGTCTATTTTCATACCAGGATGGGTTTTCTTTGAAGGTGTATGGAGCAACAGAATGTTATGCTCTTTGCACAACGCTGTTAAACAATGGTTATCGAGTAAACACGCTATCGGGCACAATTTTACGTATGACAAACGGTGGCTTTTTGCATCAGGAATCTCCACAAACTGGACCGCAGATACCCGACTCATGTGGCACATGGCTTCAGCCCCCACAGGGCCTCGTCCATATGGTCTCAAAGATGCCCAAAAAGAGCTATTGGGCTGGTCTGAAAAGGGAGATCAAGAACTTAAGCGAGAAGTTGAGGCTAAAGGAGGAAAGCTTTCTAACGGGGACCATTATCTTGCTAGCGTGGATACTTTGGGCAAGTATGCTTGTCTCGATACTTACTCTACTCTTCTGCTATATCATAAATTAGCCCCAACCTTTGATGGATGGGATTACTGGCCCCTATTAAGTGATATAATGGCCTATAACGAGCTTTTAGAGGAAAATACATACCTAGGGGTGCCTTGCGATAGAAAAGGGCTAGAAGGGGCCTTAAAACGTATAACAGGAGCTAGGGATGCAGCTAAGCGGAGATTAGATAAGCAATTAGCCTCAAGTATTGCGGAGATTGAGCATGATTGGGCAGATAGGCGAATTGCAGCCTATAAACGCCAGTATAACAAAGACTTATATGCCGCCCACCCAGAGAAGTGGGAGAGATTTAACTGGAATAGCGACAATCATAAGAGAGAACTGTTCTACGATAAGCTAAAGAACCCAGTAGTCTATTTAACTGAGGCTAAGAAACCAGCTACAGATGCAGATAGCGTGAAACAGATGCAAGGAGACTGGACTAAGTCCTATCTAAAATATGAACATTTTAATACGCTTGTGTCTTCTTTTCTTAAGCCTTATCTTGCTAGTGTTGGGGACAATGGAATTTTGCGTCCAGGCTTTAACATTTGTGGTACTGTTTCCTATCGTCTTTCTGGGTTCAAGCCTTATTTACTTAACGCACCTTTTGATGAGAAAGTTATAATGAAGCATTTCTGTGTACCACAAGGATCTGTGGGTATACACTCAGATTTATCTGCTATTGAGCCTACTATAACAGCTCATTATAGTGAAGATCCTTACTTAACAAAGGTCTTTGGTAAGGGACTTGGGGATATCTACTTAGACCTAGCATTGGAGTTATTTCCAAATGATAAAGACTTACAAATGGGATATGATCCTAATATCCCTATCACAAAAAGAGTTAAAGAGGCTTTCGAGAAGCAGCGTAAGATTGCTAAGGTTATACAGCTGGCTGTACAATACACTGGAACTGGTACAACTGTTGCTAGGAATCTTACCAAGATGGGTATACCTACTTCAAAGGAAGTTGCAACTGGCTATGTTAAAGCATACTGGGCTAAATTCAGACGAGTAGCTCAGTGGGGGTATCAACTTAAGGAAGTAAATCGTAGAAATGGTCTATTACGTAATGTAATAGGTAGGGTTATAAGAGTACCTGACCCTGAGTATAAAGATCTTATGAATAGGTTCGTTCAGTCTAGCGCTCATGATTGTTTGATCAAATGGATATTAAACATTGACAAACTTAGAAAAGAGCGTAGTATAGATATGAGACCTATACTTATAGATTGTCATGATAGTACTTCCTGGTGTGTTAGAGAAGATCAAAAACTAGAAGGTAGAAAGATCTTTGATGATGCGCTAAAGATGGTTAATGACGAATTAGAGTTAAGTGTAACAATAAAGGCTGAAACTAAGTATTTTAAAACAATGGCCGGCTTAAAAGGCGAGGAATAGATGAAACCAGTATTAGAGGTAATAGCAGCGATGCTGATTGGATTAGCATTTGGGTACTTTTTAGGAGAGCTCGTAATGGGAGAAGCAGATGCCGCTCCCAAAGACCTTAATGTTGTATTATTATCTAGTAATAATACTGTTAGTCTTCGGCTTCCTGTTACAGATGAAACTGTAGAGGCTGTACAAGAAGCTATGATCAATAAAAAGAGAGCAGGCGCTAAAGAGTTATTCTTAGTGCTTAATAGCCCAGGAGGGTCTATCTCAGCTGGACGTACCTTAATTGAAACAGCTAAAGGATTAGGAATCCCAGTTCATACCATCAGTATGTTTAGCGCTTCAATGAGCTTCATTATTTCCCAATATCTAGATACACGATACGTGTTAGATAGTTCTACCCTTATGAGTCATAGAGCTTATGTTAAAGGAATGAATGGATCTATCCCAGGAACTCTCCTTTCACAGGCCTTAGCTTTACATAATGAGATTGCAGAGATTAGTAAGCATATTACAGATAGAGCTAAGATGGACCCCCAAACATATGATAGGCTTATAGCTGATGAGTTATGGATGACGGGAAATATATCTCTTAATATGCATTTTGCAGATAAAGTTGTAAAAGTGCAATGTGATTCATCCTTACAAGGTGATGATAGCCCTATTAAGATCGCTACCCCATTTGGAAGTCTTAATGTTGTATTTAAGAAGTGCCCGCTGTTTACAGACCCAAAATTAAGCTCTGACGGCGGTGATGAAAAAGCTATTCGTAATGCCTTCCAATTCTTTATTGAACAATTAGTGCCTAACAGCATTATCACACGCTGGAGAGCCCATGTTGGGATATCTAAATGAATATTGCTTTAGTATTATTACTCCTACCCTCTCTTATGGCATTAGTCCTACTTTTGCTCATGTTAGCAGGCTTGATAATGGAGGTTTTGGTAGTTTATATTTGGTTACCAAAGAAGTCTCCAAGGCGATTATCGAGGCTGGAACTACGGCGAAGTATCAAGGTGTTGTCTGGTCTCAAAGGCTCTGGCTCGACATTGACTCCCTCGAAGCCGCCGAAAAAGTAGAACAGAAGCTAATAGACATGGGTCTTAACTATGTCGCTTACTTCACAGGCAATAGAGGAGCACATTTTGGCATCTTGCGCTTATCCCCTCCCTCTCACCTCCTCCCTCTTCAAGATAGGGAATGGGTAAGAGCGCACTTCCCGGAAGCTGACGATAGCATCTACACGCACCTGCACTTGTTCAGGCTTCCGGGAACCCTCCATTCAAAGACAGGTAAACCTAAAGTCCTTGTAAATAAGGCACAAGGAAAGGCTATTAGCTATGAACCTTATAGGAATATTTCTAGCCATATTAACAGTCGCCCTAGTCGTCCTTTTGCAGAATCTCAAGGGCAATCTGTATTTGAAACTATCCGTATTATGGGCAATTCTGTTCCCACTAATAATGGTAGTAGGCATCCAACTCTTGTTAAGCTTACATATGCTTTGAGAGACAAGGGAGTTGATGTTAATATAGCTAGGTGGTGGATTGGTGAAGTTAATAAAATGTGTGAAGAGCTTAAGTCAGACAATGAATTAGATCACATTATTAAAACTATTTATGGCTAAAGTTAAGAAACTGTTTAAAGACTACACTGAAGAAGAAGTAGCTAAGTATAGACAACAATTTGTAAGGTCGACGCTTAGAAGAGCATCTTATAGATGGCCTTGGCGAAATATAGCTACACAAGTAGCTAGAATAGAACGAGGAATATATCTCTGTGAAACATGCGGATCTAAAGTTGGTAATAAAGAGAAGCAGTTGGACCATAAGAATCCTGTGGTGGGTCCTGAGGGTTTTACATCGTGGGATCTATTCATTAGAAATCTCTTTGTATCTACTTCGGGCTGGAGTGTTATCTGTAGCAGCTGTCATCTACAGAAGACAGGCAGAGAAGGCAAGAAGAGGAGAGCTAAGAAATGAGTGATAAGGGTATAAAATACGATTCTAATAAACCTAGATTAGACCTTATCCCAAGAGAAGCCCTAGAAGCTATGGGAAGGGCCCTTTCTTATGGAGCTAATAAGTATTCTGAAGGAAATTGGGCTAAGGGTATTGAGTATAATAGGCTTATAGCGGCCGCTTTCCGCCATTTGTCCGCCTACTCTAGCGGGGAAGACAAAGATCCAGAGAGTGGACTTTGTCATATAGATCATGCATTATGTAACTTAGCGTTTTTAAGCAATATGATCGTCCAGAAACCAGAACTGGACAATAGGTGGAGTAAACTTAAATGAGTATCCTATTTGTATTTGATATAGACCAGACCATAGCTAATGCCTCACCTCGCTTAGAGGCTGCAGGAAAAGAACCTTCTAGAGCTAATAAAGGTGAGTATGAAGAATGGGTTAAGAGTGTTACGAATCCACTCATATTCCACGAGGATAGGCCTATTGCAGGAATGGCGTATTTGTTAAGAGCTTTATATGACAAAAGTCCCCGTATTGGGGTGTACCTCACGTCCAGACAACAGCAATGGGAGAAGACTACACAAGAATGGCTAGATAAGCATCAATTCCCCCCTTTCACTCTTTATATGAGGGATGAAGAAGACTTTAGAAGTTCTACAGACCTAAAAGAAACAGCTATTAATGTGTTGAAGTATCAGTACAGCGCTGATACAGTAATTGTAGTAGATGATGATCCAGAAAATACGCTAGCAGATGTATGCAAACGTAATGGATGGACCTTTCTTAAGGCTTGCCCATGAAACAAAATATATTGTTATATGATATAGAGACAAGTCCTAATATTAGTTATACTTGGGGGAAGTATGAGCAAGATGTTATAGCTTTTAAGCAAGAATGGCAATTGCTATCCTTTGCTTTTAAATGGATTGGGAAGGCTGAAACGAGGGTAGTTACAAGAGCTGACTTTAAGGATAGCACGGATAAGTCTTTAGTAAAAGCTTTATGGGTTGTCTTAAATACAGCTGATATAGTTGTAGCTCATAATGGTAGAAAGTTTGATAACAAAAAAGCTAATGCTAAGTTTATAGAGCATGGACTAAAGCCTGTAAACAAGTATCAAGTAGTGGATACTCTTGAAGTAGCAAGAGCTAAGTTTGGCTTTAATAGTAACAAACTGGATGATCTGGGTAATCTATTAAAAGTAGGGCGTAAACAAAAGACAGAGGGCTTTGACCTTTGGCTTAGGTGTATGGCCGGGGATAAGAAAGCCTTTGCTCGCATGGCAAGCTATAATAAACAAGATGTTAAGTTATTAGAACGTGTCTATTTAAAGCTTAGACCTTGGATGGATCGTCATCCTAATATGAATATTGTTAACGGAACTACAGATGCTTGTCCTAATTGCGGCAAACACGCATTGCATAGTAATGGGGCTAAGCGAACCCTATCCGGCATATATAATAGATATGTGTGTATAGCGTGTGGAGCTAGTTCTAAAGGACCTTTAATGAAGACACTTCCTATTAAAAGGAAACCAGAATGAGAGTACCTATTGTTATTATATCATTTCAAGACCATAGTGGGGACTTAGAAGGTCATGCGGAGCCCTACAGCTTCTTAGCTATAGGCGCTATTGTAGAAGAAACTAAGCTGGGCTATGTATTAGCTCATTGGGTATACGCCAGACCTGATCAAAGGCCTCAAGGTAAGCTAGGTGATGTAACAACCTACATAGCTAAGGTTAAGGGTATGAAGGTTAAACGTATCGGTACACTAAGTTTAAAGGATTAATATGCCTCCTGGACCTTATGCATATGAATTACTCAATAGAGGGCAACAAGTTGGGTTTTACTTTAGCTATAGTGAGTTACACGGGTCACATATTATAGTCTTTGAAGATTCTTTATTAAAACAGTCGTACTTTAAAAAACCTAGAACTATAAAAGTACCTATAATTCATAGAAAAGTTATTATTGAAGGAACTATTAACTATAGAATTTGTCTAGATGTTAGTAGAAAGAGCCAAAGACAAATAAACATATTAAAGGAAAGAGTATGCTAGGACTAATCTTATCTATTATCGGACACCCTAAAGTCTTTCTAACAGGCCTTGTGCTTGGTTCTCTCTTTACGGGCGGACTACCCCTTATTATCTCTTATATCCCTTCTATCGTACAATCTCTTCTGTCTACCTTAGATGTAGTGTCTAAGTGGATCTATTCTAAGTTCCCCTCTAAAAAATAGTATTGACATGAATCCTACCCTATGGCACTATAGCTATAGGAGGATATATGCAAGACTTTAATTTTACTTCCATCCCAATGGCCGAACAGGCCAAAGATAAGTCATTACAATTCAAGAAACCTGAGACAGCCTTTAATCTAATGAAGGCCGCCGAGCTCATTAAAGCCTCTATTGATACAGCTATTGAGAACGGCCGCTTTGATACAACAGTGCGTATTCCTGAAGTACTTGATGTAGATGTACAGAATGGTATTGTAGCTTTATTGCACACAAAAGGCTATAGAACCTATGTTAAGATATCAGAAGGTGTTATCTCAGAACAATTAGTGTTCTATCCTAGAACCTACTTCTCTATCTTTTGGGGCTAAGATGAAACTACTACTTGTCTTTATAATGCTAATCCATAGTACTATACTCAAAGCTGATGATCATGATTGGAGTCAATTTGGTAACTCAGCTTTACTACAAACCGCTACTTATGGGTTCTCTAAAAAGGCCCTTAAAATGAAGACAGGTGAGGCTATGTTCTTTAGTGCTGTGGTGACGTTTTCCTTAACATCTATGTATAGCGTGTTAAGTACAGGCCCTGGACAGCCTTATCCAGCTAAGGATATGGGATATAACCTATTAGGCCAGGCTGCGGCATTGGGATTATGTTATAGCTTTGAGTTTTAAGTCGGGGTTCAGAAACCCCTTATTTATGTATATTTACATAACTATTTATCAAAGCTATTTTGCATATTAATGAAAAATGTGTTTGATGTGTGTAAAATAACATAAATAAAGTCTTGAATAACACAATTAGGTATAGTAAATTAGTCTTAAGAGGAGATAAACAAATGGAAAACAAACAAGCTAACTTAATCTTAAACTTAACTTATATTGGATTAGCCTTATTCTGGGCAGCCGCTACTGTAGCGATGTTTGGGTGCGCTAAACATGAAACTACCATTTATGATGGAAGTCTCATTAAAGCTGTAGCTAATGACCCTAATTGCGGAGATGCGGGTGGTACTGCTATCCTATCAGGTGTTGACGTAAACAATGACTACATTCTAGAAACAAGCGAAGTACAATACATGACTGACGTCTGTAATGGTGCTCAAGGAGCACAGGGCGTACAAGGAGAGCAAGGTGTCGCAGGATCGCAAGGTGAACAAGGACAAACGGGTGCAACAGGAGCTACTGGGGCTACTGGTTCAACCGGTGCTACAGGCTCTACGGGAGCTACAGGAGCAGCGGGAAGTCCAGGAACGGTTATTGTTCCAGTTAATTTCTGCCCAGGAGCGTCCAGCTATTCGTCAACGTTCGTAGAAGCTGGCTTATGCATCAATAATAAGCTGTACGCCGTTTACAGTATCCCAGGGGCCTTTCTCACAGAAATACCTCCTGGAACGTACTCAAGCAACGCTATTAACTCATCTTGCAATTTCACCGTCGGTCCTAACTGTTCTATAAGTCACTAATGATCTGTTCAGTATGTAAATTAGATAAAGATGATGCGAGGTTCTATAAGCATCCTTCGATCAAACCAGACGGTATAAGAAAACGTTGTGAGGATTGTAGGAATGTTTATAGGACCTCTCTTCATAAGAAGAATCCAGAGAATCGCAATAAACCTAGAAGGGAGTACTACATTATGAATAGAGATAAGATAAATAAAAGAGCTAGGGATTATAGAAAAGCTAATAAAGATAAATTTAAGGGATACTCTCTTAAAAAGAACTTTGGATTGAGTATAGGAGACTTTAATAAACTTCTTAAAGAACAGAATAATACTTGTGCAATTTGTTTCAATGAAGAGACTCTATTTGATTCTAGGCAAAAAGTATCAAGGACTCTAGCTGTAGATCATGACCATAAAACAGGTAGAATTAGAGGCTTACTGTGTTGGCATTGTAATTCTGGTTTAGGCAAACTAAAAGATTCAGTAGACTTATTACAAAAGGCTATAGTATATTTAAATAAACATAAGGAGGAAGAATGAAGACTTATTTAGTGCGGGTAATTGAAGGTGGTAAAGAGGTAACAATTGGGTATAGGGTAAAGTCCTTATTAGAACTATTAGCTATCATTAAAGATATGAGAGTGGTAAGCTATAAGGATGTAACATCTTATGATGTTCCTAAGACTTATGATAACTTCTATGTTAAGAGTAGAAGTAAGTTGGTGAATTAATAAGAATTGCTAGCGGCGTGGAGGTTAACTGAGACAACCGAAGGAATGCCCTGGTCTCTAACAGGGGGCACCGAGGACACGCAGACTATGACTTCCATATCGGCTTTCCATGGAAGAATACAGGTAGATTGCCAAACTTACCCAGAATCAAGCCTGGGCTAGCAATATATTTTTATGTTTAAATGTTTTACAGATAGTTGTAATAATTTAGTTAACGAATGTCCAGGTTGGTGTGATACTTGCTTTAAAGGAGATAATATGGAACCTAATGTAGCAGATGAATTATATGATCCTCTCATGGAAATGTTAGGAGATGGGTGGATTGTAAAGATGTCCCATGATGGAGAATCCTACACCATCTCAGCTTATTGCTCAGCTGAGGCTCGGGGTAAGTTTCACGTTAATGGGTTTAATCCAAGTGTATTAATGGAAGAACTAGCAGACTTAACAAGGGAAGTATATGAAGGAAACTAAGGACGATAGGATGATTAAGGGACCTAATACGAACCTACAAGACTGTGAATATGAAGATATTACATGTCCTATGTGTGGTGGCTATAAGACCCCAAGGGAAGAAGAGATATGCTTCTCATGTGAGATGGAAAGCTATGAACATGAGCAAGAACTTATCCTAGGAGAAGAGTGATGATCCTATATAAGTTTGAAATACATGATAATGATTGTCTAGATATTAAACATATCATGGACAAAGCATATGCTATAGCCGTAGAGCATAATATCTTTGAATGCACCTGTGCTGAGCTAGAGAAGCCAGGATCAGGGGATTCCTATAGATGGCCTAAATGGGAGCTTATCTTAAGGGAGATGGGTCAGGATAGTGTAAAGAGAGTATACACCTTTGAGGTAGTGAACTATGATAAAAACAAGAAGAAATAAGAAGTTCTCTCATGACATCCTATGGATCAGAGAGGATAATCTGTGTGGCAAGAACTGGGTATTAGGCTCAGGAAAGGTAGCAGCTAAGAGTAGTACGCTAGGACCTTGTTATTTGCCTGAGTACCCCCACACAAGAGGCTATTATATCGTTTATAAGGCCATTAGACGTGAGTTCTGTGGCAAGTCCAACCCCTACCCCAGCCTAAAGCGTAAACGCAAGCCTAAGGGGCCTTTAAATGCAAAATAAAGGTATATATGAATCAATGGTATGTAAAAGACTTTAAGCGTAATAAGAAGGGGTAGTATATGCCTAAGGTGCGTTATACTAAGTTATTGAAATCATTAAGCGGTGGGAGTGCTAAATTGGCACTTATGGGAAAACCCAAAAGAGAGGGATTTATCCTCAATGAAAGAGGCAATTGGGAATACGACCATAGACAGGATATACCCTATTTTAAGGCTGAACAGCTTAGATTAAAGCTTAGGGGTGTATATGCTAGACTTAATGAGAGAGAAGTGTCTTTAGAGCGAGAATTACCCGAGCCTAGGATTACAATAGCTAATGCGACCCGAGAGCAACTTGTTGATGCTTTACACAAGTTAAGGAATAAGAAGTAAAGGTACAGTAGACATAACAAAGCCCCCTTCCTTTATTGGTTGGGGGCCTTTTATTGCCTATATGATGTAATTTAAGCTGCTATTTATAGCCTATGGTGATAGGAATAGCGCCTTCTCAGCCTCACGCCGCTTAAGTAATCCCTCATTTGGTACGGCCTTAACAAAGTGCCATTTAAGGAACTCTTCTGCCGCCCCCTTATAATCACTATTATTAAGCTTCTTTAGTAAAGTAGATCCTCTAAGATTGCCTATGCCTATGTTGTAGGCTAGGCTAATCAGAGCATCGAACTGATTCTGTGTTACCGGTACAGTGAGAATCTTTGTCACTTCTACCCCTAATATTCTCAATTTGTCACTTAAGAGAGAATCTGCAGCTAATTGGGTTATAGTCATCCCCTGCGTGACTTCAGGGCCAGTATAGCCGTATCCTATAGTGAGGATACCCCCTTGATCGACGTAGGCTTTTAACTTACATCCCTCAAACTCTTTAATTTTACGCTTGGCTAAAGCAGAGGCAAACACGTCTTCTATCTCCTTAAGTAGGGTCTTGGGGCTTACTAATGGCTTTAACAATGCTATTAAGCAAGCGCTTATTAGTAATAACTTCCAGATTCTCATACACTGATTTTAGCTCAGTTACCCCAATTATAGTAGCTGTTATATTTAAAACAGGTATAGAGTGCTGAGCTAGATAGGTTTCTACAAGAAAGGCCATTACGATGGCTACTTGATAGACAAGTCCCTTCACAATTGTAGACTTCATCTTCCTAGATGTAATAGGCTCTTTACGCTTACGAGCGGCCATCATACCCGTAATCATATCTACAATGACGAGCATCCCACAGGTCAGGAGCATAGGACCTATGGGGGCAAATATGGCTATAAGAGCAGCTATAACAGATTCTATAAGACGTAGCAACCAAGTAGGCATGACACCCTCTTATAATTGTTTACCTGAGAAGTTAGCGCTTGCACTACCCGTTCCTGAGGCGAATGTGTAAACTAATCTAATGAAGCTAACACCTGTTAAGGTGATATCAACAGAGATCGTTCCTGCAGAGCCACTAGCCGAGAGTGTAGTACCTAAGTCCATGTTATCCCAATGTCCGTCATTAGGAGGAAGACTTCTGAATGGATCACTAGCTGATACATAATCTGAGCTACATTGTACTTGGAATGTACCAACTGGGGCGCCTGAGAAGATGATCTGTAAGTAACCTTCGTTCAAATACTGAACGTTGATTACAGAGCTAGTCAAGTTACCAGACATATCTCCAGCTACTAGAATGGGTATTGGTTTTAGTGTGTTTTGTTGCATTTTATTGTTCCTTAAGCCTTTTGGCCTTTAGTTTGTTCCCGCGCTTGTGCTCCTGTAGCTGCAAGTTTAGGGAGGTCGTTTAAAGCTTTGCCTTGTTGCCCATTGACTTTCATGCCTTGTTGGGCTATTTGATTACGCTGTTGGGTCACTTGTTGTGCTACAGCTTGAATAGAGGCTATATTCATGGGTTGTAAAGAGGCTTCTAGGGGTTGTCCTAGGAAGAGAGACATGCTCATAGCTACCTTATGAGGGATTTTCCCACTCATACGTTGATCAGTCATCTTCTCGAATAACTTATCTCTAAACTGTTGAGCTAGCTCAGGATGTACAGCATTAATAGTGGCTACATCTTCTACAGTTAATGAGCCTTGTTTAATATGCTGTAATACAACAAGAGGTTGTTCTACGATATTAAGGGCTCTGTCATATCTAGCTTGTTCAGTAGAAGAGATAGGAGCAGGCGGGTCTAATGGTCCTAATCTTTTAGGTTCTGGCTTAAGAGGGGCTAAGAAGTTAACTGCTCTAGCCATTGTCATTCCCACAACGCCCATTTCAGTGTCTAAGTATTGTCCCATGGACTTAGAGAGTGCATCACTATGCCCTACAGGGTCCATAGCTACCTTCTTTAAGATACTCTCTAGCTTAGCTCTAGATTGGGGAGTTGGGACCTTAGATTTGGGTAATACATCAACAGCTGTGTCTTTGAATACGGCGCTTGTAGCAGACTTAATTAGGTTGTGCCCCTTTTGCATGTTATTAGCAAACTTAGCTAAGTTTGTAAACCCTGGTACGCTAGCTTCTCCTGTAGTGCCTGCAATTCGAAGCATTCCTAAACGTACAGCATCAGGAGCTTCATTAAGCAATCTAGCTATTAAGGGTACACTGAGAGCAGCCCCGACGTGCCCTGTTACCAATCCTACTACAGCGGACAATATACCATGACTAGATGCTTTTTGTATCTGATCTAGTGTACGAGCGGTGCCCGATGGGTTCATGTTATGCGGGAGCTTCTCTAATAGTGTACGAGCGGAATCAAGTTGTTGCAATTGATCGGGTCTTAAAAGACTTTGTTTGAGCTCAGGAGAGAGCTTATCATACATGCTAAAGAACTTGCGTGTATTGATACCACCTTCTGGAGCTCCGGGGGCCATATGAGCTGACTTAAGTAGTTTGTCTACATGATACTTAGACACTATAGACTTGGCCTGTGGAAGTGTGTCTCCTAGAAACTTAATAAATTCTACATCCTTAAGACCTTGGGAACGTCTAAGGAGTTGTTCAGGTTCCATCTCTTCTAAAGCTTTAAGGAAGGAATCAGGACCATAATACTTGCCAACCTTGATTCTATCATTGAGGTCATCAAGCTTGTCCATAACCTCACCATAGTTTCGGCGAGCTCTCTTTAGGTTATGTAACAATTCAGGCGCCTCTGCAGAGACAACATCTGTCAATACATTGCCTTCAGATTCTCTTAAGGCACCCATAACTTGTCTATTAAGATTGTAAAGTCCTTTTCCACCCAAGTCTTCTCTGACACTGGATTGGAACTTTCTCATATCCTCAAGTGTTTTAATATTCTTAATATCTCTTAGGATGTTGTTTAGCTCTTTAGCGGCATCCGAATCTGGTCTTAAGAAATGTCCGCCTTCTAGGCCTATTTGAGAGATCTTATCAGATAGGGTAGCTTTTGCTGTGTCAGGAAGAGCTACAGTAGAGAACTTTTCTTCAATAGGTTTGAATTGTTCAGACAAAGGCTTTATATAACGCTCTAAGCCTTCCTTCATTGAATCCTTAAGCTCTTTGCCTGTTTCATATTCAGACAAATGCTCTAAACTAGGCAATTCTTCGGCTGTTCTTCCTGTACTCTGTACAACAGCGTCTGCTAAGTTTCTTTCAGACATTTGAAGCTCTGCTCGGGCTTGATCGGCAGATAAGCTATTAGAGTGTTTTAATATAGCGGCTGATTGATTAGCGTCAGCTCCACTCATAGCTCCTTTAACAGCTTGTGGAAGTTCTACTCCCGCTTGTTGAGAGAGTTTGTTTACTTCTTCTAATCCAGCTTGATTTTGAAGATTGCCCTTAACACCTTCTAATAAGCTTTTAACTCTTTGAGTATTAGCGGCTGCTCTGAGAGGATGTAATGCTGCTGATCCAGCTGCACCGAGTCCACCTGTTAGAGCTGCTGCTGTACCAATATTAGTCAAGGCTGAAGCTACAGATTGGGTTGGATCTTGTGCGAAGTATCTATGCACTTCTTGGCCTGATCCAATGAGAGCTCCTTGTACAGCTTGATTAACAGCTGAGGCGCCCATCTTTTGAATAAGAGGTGCTGAGGCATGTAGCCCTGTGCTCAGTCCTACAGCCTTTGCTGCTCCTGCTCCTGCTCTTTCTAATAACTGTAAAGGGCCTGTTCCAGGGATAAGTGAACTCGCGCCAATACCTGCAATTTCTCCAATAAGTGCAACTTCAGGATTGTGCTCTTCACGAGCTCTAATGTCTTTAGCCTTAACACCTAATCCACGTTCTATGGCTGTAGATATCCCAAAGCTAGCTCCTCGACCTGCAGCTTCTAAGCCTGCTAAAGCTTGCTGTCCGGGAGTTTGATAAGGTTCCGCTGCAACCTCTTCCGGTGAGAGAACTGTTACATCCTCAGCATTGAGATTGTTAATATTAAGAGCGGGTGTAGTAGCTTGCTCAACTTGAACAGGCTTAACATCATTAGGATTTAAATCATTTATGTTCATTATTTCACAGGTGTCATGTTGCCGTGGGCATCTACATTATAGCGTACGCCTTTGTACTCAACTTGGCTACCTTGAGCTGCTTCAGCTTTGGGTGTTCTAGTTGTGGACTTATATTTATCTAAGTCAATACCATAAGATTTAGCTGTAGGGGCTGCTAGCTTAGAATTGATGAATTGAATCATTCCCTCTCTTTTAGCTTTAATAGTAGAAGGAAGGTCTCCAGGTTTAGGTACTAATTTCTGTGCTGTCTCAACCTCAATAGGTGTAACCCGGCCTTCTTGATCTTTAATGAGAGGTAACAAGAGATTGTCTAAGATTTTTACAGAGGGGGGAGTTCTTAAAGTACCTGCTCCTGTTTTAACTATAGTGTTCTCTTTATTAGCTAAATCAAATTGTTTTAAGATCTCATCACGAGATCTAGCAGCATTCTGAGACTTTTCAATCTCTTTAAATACAGCATTTTGATGTTCCTTAGGAACAAGCAATGGCACTAAAGTCTCTGGGCTAGCTGTACCCTTTTGGGCTGCTTTCATGAGAGTAGCCTTAGCTAAAGCCTGTTGTACCTCAGGGCCTTTATTAAGCTTCAACATTCCTGCTACTTCATTAGCTCTTTGGATAGCCATAGGGTCTTTAGTCTTTAGGGCATCTTGTACAAGCTTATTAGCGTATAAGTCTTGTTGAAAGTCCTTGGCTAATATATAAGCTGATTGATCGTCTTTAGTTTGTTGTTGATAGAACTTATAGATAGTATTCTTTTGATCTAAGTTGGCTTTTTGAGAATTAATATCACGATCAATCTGTTCATTAAGAGCCTTAGCTGCTAGGTTTACCCCGCCCGTAGCCCCGCCTCCCAGTCCACCCAAGATTAGCCCAAATATGGTAGATACCTTTCCTGTAGTACTTAAGTTCTCCATGTATTGATTAGGATTGATCTTGCCTTGTAAAGCAGCTTCTAAAGCGGAGGCTTTCTGTTCTTCATGCCTAGCCATGGTTTGTTTAAAGTCAGACTGTAGGGTTTGAATATCCCTACCTTGCTGTTCAGCTAGCCCTAATTCTCTTTTAGCTTGTTGACTACTTAGTCTACCCATTTCCTTTTCAGCAGAAAGGGCCTGATTAAAGCCTTGTTGGGTGTAATTAGGGGATTGGGGTAGGTCTAGAGGTGATTGTGCGTTTAAAGGGCTGTTCTGTTGATTTAAAGGGGCTTGTGGAAGGGCTTCTTGTTGTCCTGGAGCTTCTAGGGCAGGTTCAGGCTTATTAACATCCCCATGCACTAAACGGCCTATAGGGGTGTTTAGGGCTGCTGTAGCTTGGGCTACTGGATCAGGTCCAAGCATTTCCCCAATAGATCTGTTATACCAAGGTTGTTGTGGAGCAGCTTCAATGAAAGGTGCTGGAAAGTCTTTCTCAGCTTGTGTCATATCCCTTTGAGTTACCTCACCACCGTCAGCATAGGCTGGTACTTGAGAATCTTGGATAGTGTGATAGTTGGGGGGTGGTAGCTCTGTTCTCACTCTTGACTGTGATAACTTAGCGTTGCCTACAGACCCGCCTTTACTCATCCCAAAGCCTTTTTGGAAGTCAGATACCTTCTGTTTATCTAGCTTAGGTTCTTGAGGGGGAGGGGGAGGAGGAACTTGTCCGCCTTTGTTCATCTTGTGATAGGGCAAGGCTGAAAGGTCACACATTTGCTCTTTAGAGAGTCCGCCATGTGCAAGATATATACAATGTCCGTCATCGTGCTGAAGCATTGTATGTTCTTTAGTTGTATGGACTTTTTTGAATTTACTTAAATCAACCATTAGGATATATCCTTAAACTTATATAGTGATAATGAGGTTACAGCCTTATTATTTATGTGTAGCTTTACGATGACGCGCTGCTACAGCTGCTGCGAAGGTTGCAGCCTTCTTAGGATCTTTAGCCGCGCTTCGTGGCACTACAATCTCACCAGGAGACAACATAGCAGGTACTGTATCATTCTTCTTATTGTCACCTTTCATGCTAGCTTGTCCTGGGACGAAATTACCACTAGACATGTATCCGCCCATGTTCATGCCGCTCATAGGTTGTTGAGCTGAAGTAGATGGATCCATTTGAAGAAAGTCTAATATGTGCATTTCTTTAGGCTCTTGAACATCACCGCCTTGAGAAAATCCTGCAAGCGTGCCAACAGCTTGTCCAAGCCCTGAAACAACTCCTAATCCTGTTTTAGAATTGTTTTGAGCTGCTTGTTGAGCTGCTGTATTCTGCGCTTGTAGAGCTCCTTGTTGAATTCCTAACAATCCTTGATTAGCTTGATTAGCTTGTCCAAGGCCTTGTAATTGTTGTCCAACCATTTGATTAGCAAGACCTGATTGTTGTCCTAAAGCTGCTAATTGTTGTTGAGCTTGTAAGGTAGCGCCTTGTCCAACGGCGTTCTGTTGATTCTGCGCGCCCATCTGAGCTATCTGTCTAGAGGCCAGGGCTGGATTAGAGGCTACACCACGTTGTCCTGCCATAAGAGCTGCTTGATTAGCTGTATTAGCTCCAGTTTGTTGGGCTAGCATTGCTTGGGCGGGATTAGGCCCTTGTCCTTGTGCAATCTGACCATATTGATTATACAAGTTAGATTGGTTTTGTAAACCATTCTGAGCTTGTAAGGCTTGTAATAATGGACCATATTGTCCTAATACACCTTGTGTCTGTGTCAATTGTTGTTGAATCTGATTAGGATCAGAGAGAGCCGAAGACTGTGGGTTGCCGGCAGAGCCGCCCAATAGTGAACCGATGAATCCCATTAGTAATGTCCTTTGTTTAAATAAGAAGAGGGTTTATATACACGTATCCTTAAATCGGATACGGGGGTAGAAGGTGGGTTTATAGCTTGTTGGTTAGGGTGATAATTCTTATTAGCCAAGCGAGTAACCAATGCTTGAAGAACTCCTTTACTCAATTGTACTAAGAGTGTCAGGGTGCTGTCAAGCTTTATTTTAAGTATTTTATAGTAGTATGATATCATTTGTATTAATCAGCGTTCTTAGGATCGTCCGAAATGTAGTCACTATCATCTTTATCCCTAAGTAAGAAGGCTTTCTTCTCTATCTCTTTAAACCCAAAGTCATCGCACAGCTGTTCTATCCCAGGATGGTCTGTTATGGCTAGTATTTGGGTACAACCCAAAGCCATGCTCATATCTATTAAAGTACCACACAATCGCTTAAGGTCATGTTTTCGGGCCGAGCTCAATGTATCGGGATCCGATATAACGCCCTCAATCATAGCTACGTTGCTATTAGTGACGTATAGCCACCCCGCCACCCGCTCATTTACAATATAACCCATGTCTGATAAACATTCTTGCTTTGGAGGGCTCATGCCATGCTTTACATACCATTTAGAGATTAAAGGATAATCCTTGCTCGTGTAACGTCTGATTCCTTCGCCTATCATAATAGTGGATACTCCGTTCATGCTTAGCCGAAACTTCTTGCGGCTTTGATAGTAGTATATCCTTTTTTCAAGGCTACTACCACGTTTAATCCGCTTAAAGATAGACCAGCACCAGGTTGAGTTCCTTGTGTAGGATCAAATACTTCTTGTATCACCATCTTGAAAGCTTGCAACTTCTGTCTATTAAGGAAGATACGGGCCTGTTCTAGAGTTTGCCCGCCACCCCATACAGAACTCTCTCCCCAGAAAGGACTATTGTTTGGACTTGGGTCACCCCAATAATCATATATCTGTTCTGGAGTAACATCTATGACTTGAGTGGCCCCATCCTCATAATCATAATATACAGATATTCGTATAGTATGGGGGGTTTCATAGGTGCCTAATAGGTATACCTGCATAGCCCTTTGAAAGCCTTGAAGCCCCGCTAAGTTATACCAAGGAGTCTCGACAGTCATGCCAACAGGCTTAGAAAGACCGTCTTTGTAATAGCCTTCTTGCTCTTGTCTTACTTCACTTAAAGATGTTAAATAAGTATGCAAAGAGGTGTATAGAGTACTACTGATAGCTGGTAAATTGGTAAATGTACACCATCTTCCAAAGAAGTAGTCATACATTACAGCTTTGCCGCTGTCTAAGGTCATACGAGCTTGGGTTGTGCCGGGTATGTTAGTAGCTGAGGTGACAACAGCTGATAGGGTATCAGTTTCAATATCAGACCCTATATATTGGGTACTAAGCTCTCTTCCTAACATCCAAATACCTTTATTGGATTGGAACATTACACCTTGTGGTATAGTGCATAGGCTATTAACATTACTGGACCCAACAGAAGCTGTTATAAAGGCCGGTTCAGAGAAGTCATTATTAGCGCCAGTAGCATCGGGACCTACACCCGTCATATAATATATGGCATTAGCCTTAAAGAAGAGAAGCTTCTCATCAAGTGGATATAGTACTTCAGTATCTCCAGTTGATCCTTGAGCTCCTATAGAAGGGGCTACATAGATTGTAAAGAGATCACTCATCTCTACAGGAGTGCCTTGAAGCACTTGTTTGCTATACCATACAACATTCTTATTCTCGCTTGTAATTAGCACTAAGCGAGATTGATATAGACTTAACGAGCTCGTACCTGGAGCAGGTAGATTCTCTACAACTCCTCCGGTAGTGTAAATAAGAGGATTACCAATGATAGTGCTGTCTGCAGCAGTGTCTACATATGTAACAGAGTCTACCGTAGGATCGTTTAAGAGAGGGCTTGTAATAGAGGTTATTTGGTAGTAGTTCTGTTGAGCTGTGGACCATCTATAAATAACAATGCGTACCTTAGATTTATATGTAACTCTAAGTGTTGGAATTTTAAGGGTGTTGGTGCTTGTATTTCCACCAGATGTAACTTGCTCTAATGGGATGGATGGAGCGCTTCTAAAGATGTTACCTTGAGCGTCTGTCCACTCGTATGTAATTTGATAGAAATAGGTTTGATCAGCTAGATTTCCACCACTTGTAGATGTAGTGACAGCTGAGTTTTCAGGCCAATAGTTAAATCCCTGCTCTGTGAGGTTAGTGCCATCATAAGCCCACACAAACCCACCAGCTATGTGCAGATTGTTGCCAATCTCAGCTGTAGATAGGTTTTTACGTGCCATATCTAAGTTAAGTAAGTTAACCCCAGTTTGGGTATATACCCCGCCAACTGAAGCAGGGGCTTGGGACTTGTTAACAGCTAATAGAAGATCTTTAAATAGGTACACTGTAGCGGCGTCTGTTCCAGCTACAGTTACTTGAGAGAGAATACCATTGAGCTCATATCCGCCCCCATTGCCATAAGCTACACGAGCTACAGCACTACCATTAGCATCAACTAAGAAGTATGTAGGTTGATAGGCTGTTTGTTCTGTAGCTAACATGTATATATTAGAATTAACTAAGAAGGCTTTGCTGGCCAATCCCAAAGAACGTACGGATGTTGTGACAGAACTCACAGTACCAGATATAGTAATATTTGCTTTTTTAATAAGATCTGTACGAACAGCGCTATAAGAATAAGTATTTGTAACTTGAAAGTATGCATAACATACATTATCTAAAGCTACACAAGTAAGCTCATTGATAGTATCAGCTGTATCAACAGTAGTGGGCGCTAACAATATGGATAATGTCTCGCTTAAAGCATTAGCCTTAATAGTTGTAGTGCTTGTTCTATAGGTTAATACCCATAGAACATTATTAATCTCATCTACAGTGATAGCTATACGATCGGCATGTTGCCCTACCAATACAGTATTAGGATATAAGTTAAGAGCGCTGTCAATACTAGAAACTCGAGTAGCTCCTCCGCCATCTGATGAACTCCATGCTATGAATACTCTACTACCAATGCTATAAGTGTCATGTAAAGCTGTACCGCTAGATACAAGATTACTCACTTCATGTGGAGTAGAGGGATTATTAATATTACCAATAGGAACAGCTACAAACCTGATACGAGGCGTAGCAGATACAACAACTGTATAGGATACAAGGAAGTATCCAAGTAGAAAGGTCGATCTTAGGTTAACAGCCCCTGTTTCAGGCACTGTAGGAGGTACAAGTACTTGGCCATTAGTGCTATCATTAACTTGATAACGCCAAACCCCGTCACTGTCTTTATATGTAATACAAGAGAGTCCAGTTCCTGAGTATGCTACATCAGGTGAGCTTTGAGATAAGCTATTACGTTGAGCGGGAAGAACAGACATGTTAACAGGTTGGAACCTACCACGGTCTATCCATGTCTTGCTTGGGGCTATATAAGATTGTAGGGAATCTCCAATAGCTATTAGATTACCACCGAAAGTAGTGAGTGTGGTAGGATTGACACCCAATGATAAGCTAGTGAGCTTATTAAATCCATTACGCTTATCTAGACGTTTGTTCTTATTGAACACAACATTCTCTAAATTAGCAAATCTCTGCGCATCAATCTGCTTAGGGTCAGACTTCTGGTCTACACCTGAGGCAAAAGAGATAGGTAGATTCTGTTTCTGGACGGGCATGTTTTATAATTCTCGTGCAATAAGAATTGAATTAGCTACTTGAGTTAGAGTAAAAGAACTTACGGCATTAATTTTCATGTTGTAGGTAACAACACCTGCCGTAAAACTAAAATCTATAAATGTTAAGGAGCTGCAAGGTATTAAGATTTGAGGGGTATCGCCCCCAGTTGCTATAGCCGTGTAATATTGTAACTCTTGTGCAGATATATATCCATTAGAGCCTTCTACTTGAATAGTGCCTGTTAATCGTTTGGAAGCAGTTAAAGGCACCGAAGAAGTTAAGTTTAAAAACCCAACAGAACCTGAACCATCTGGTATTAATTGTATCATTACAGGGCGAGATCCGTCTAACGTGGGGGCTACTGTCCCCAAAGAAACAAAAGTAGAAGATGTAGCCTGCACGTTTGGTACACTAGTACTTGCATAGTTAACTGGGGCTAATTTAGCATTAGTAACTTGTCCATCTGCTATCTTAGCTGTAAGTATCGCCCCGTCAGTAATCTTAGGTGTTGTAACAGCATTAGTAGCTAAGGCTGCTGTACCAATTTGATTGCTAGACAGTTGTCCTGAACTGTCTAAGAAGACTGGGAGGTCAGATCCAGGTAAACTGTTAGGGAGAGTGATAGTATAATCTGCTGCTAGTCCCGTGAATGCTGAGAGTGTTACACTGTGCCCTGCTGGTACATGCTCTCTAATAATAGCTGAGCCAAAGTCCATATCAGCGGGCGTTTGATTCCCACTATTAGCTTGCCAAATGAACTTTTCACTACCAGAGCTATATGCAGCTAATGCAGGAGCAGACAACCCAGCTATAGACCCAGCGGCACTATTAACCTGTCCTGCGGCAGTCATTTGAATCTGATTGCCATTGTTATCATTGTAGTACAAATCTACACCACTAACGTATAAGTTAGCTGGATAGGTAACTCCAGATAAAGGTGATAACTGTGGGGCTAGGCCTAATCTTAAAGCATCAAAGAGTCCGAATCCATTTATAGTAAGGTCTGCATCTAGGCTAAGTCCAGCTGTGGGTATTTGTACACCTTGTCCAGATGTATGATTATGCTCATCAATTAAGCTTAATGAATTGTCTATGTCTGTTGCGTACAATGGTCCAGGTTGTGATCCTACAATTGGTATTTGTAAGCCCATGTTAGGAGAGGAGATTGAAGACATTAATACACCCAGAGGTCAACAGTGGTATTAGCACTGGAAGTTAAGTTTAAAGTAAGTTCAGGCATTTGGTTAGTAGCTTGAGTGTCGTATATAAGCGACCCGGCTACTTGGAATCTAGTCACGATGTATCCTTGCGGAGCTCTTCCAAGCTTATGGTTAATGACATTAGCACCTGTTACCAATGATATGTTCTTTAGCTGAATCCCTTGTAACAAAGGAAGATCTACAAACTTATTAAGAATAGCAGCCCATGTAGACTGCATCCTTCCCAAAGCTGTATCAGATGTATTAAAGCTAGGTAACACCTAATAGCCCCCAAATTGGCCGCCAAAGGGACCAGAACCATAATAGTCTGTAGCTTGTCGGGTGGGACTGATACGCTCAGGCTCTCCAGCATCTCTATTCTCAGCAGCAGCCTCAATACGGTCAATTAGAGCTTGCTTTTGCACCATAAGAGCTGATACATCAGACTCTTCTTTCATAAGAGCCTTAATAGCAGCATCTACAGCTATATACTCAACCCAACCACTGACCCCATCGGCTACATCTGTATCTTTTAGGAGAGTCTGCATCCTCGGTATATACCAAAGCCTAAGTATTTGATTTGCTTGGGGTGTGGGAATGAAAGCTACGTAATCTCCCTCAAGTCGATATGCGAGAGATCCCCAGCCTAACATATTAGTTGTAAGTTGAGGGTAAATGTATTGGTTTCTATTTATAAAGCTAAATCGTTTGAGAGTGAGAAATGCATTAGAAGCGTTGTTTAATGCAAGGTCAACACCTAATAGCTTATAGAATGGTCTAGCACCACCATTATTAACACCATCAGGCAAGGGGAAGCGTGTATTACCGTCTGTGGTGACAAGAAGAGGCTCAGCCATGAAGTACTCATTGCCATACTTCTGTACCATAAGGTCATAGAGCTCAAAATAAGACTGATTAATGTATGTATTCCACTCAGCTTCTGTAACGAACTGGCTATTAACCCTATCGGCCTTTTGTTGGGATAATGTTCTGAGTTGGCCTAAGGTCATCTTACCGGTGCCTACAGGAACAACAGATTGAGCCTCAGAATAGGCACTTGTTGTACCATTATCTGATGCAACTTGGTAGAAGTATTCAGTATTTATGACAACAGATGCATCTAAGTACTGAGGTACTGTGACTGTAGCTAATGAACTATAGGTAATATTATCTAATGATCTTTGGATCTTATAGGATGTAGCCCCGGCAATAGTATCCCAAGTGAGCCACACTTGGCCATTACCCTGTTGGGCTATGAGCCCTCGCGGAATAGCTGGTGCACTCATTATTGATACCTTTCTAAATATGTAATCATAGCTTTAATAGAGTCTTTATCTTCTCTCATAGCTCCAAGAGCAAAATTACATTGAGTACAAAGCAATCCTCTAAGAGTTCCAGTATTATGGTTATGATCGACTGATAAAGATACTTTTAGACTAGATTGATGCGCTTCACAAATTGCACATTTGCCTGATTGTTTCCTAAATAGATTATTATATTGATCTAAACTCATACCAAACTTACGTCTTAAGTGTATTTTTCTATCGTTTGGCTTAGTGTACGCTCTTTGACACGGCTTACATCTAGATTGAAATCCATCCCGTTTGTGAGAATAGAACTCAGACATAGGCTTTTCTGTATTACAAGCCTTGCAGTTCTTACGGGGTATTGCAGGTGCTGACATATCTTTAGTTCCTTATCGGGGCTTATATAGCCCATTTAGTCCTTTATAGCCCCCTATAGGGGCCTAGAGCAGCTAAGTATTAGCTGGACCCCAGGCCCCACTTCAATAACGCGTCTAAAGGGGGTTTAAACGCATTTTAGACCTATCTGTAAAGATAGATCGGGGAAGCTATTTATTCACCTTGTACTTTTACACTCGAATTACTGAGGTAGAAGGCTAAGCTGATAACAGATCCATCTGCAGGAGCTACTAAAGCACCAGCATAATCACGACATTGGAGGATGAAGCTTGCGCCATATCCTTGTCCAGCGGAAGCTAAAGGAGCAATAGAGAGGTTGGGGTCACCAACTGTCTCAATACTAGCCACGCCTGTGCCTGAAGCTGCTGTAGCCATAACACGCGAGCTAGAGCTATTAGATCCAGCGCCAACACTAGCTGCAATGAACGCTACGCCCACTGCAGGAGTTACACCAACTGGCACGCCTAAAGCAACCCATTGAGCCACTGTAGCATCGCCAAGTGTGGTGATGATGTAAGCAACACCAGCCGTTAAAGCTGAGTTGTCGATCTTTAATGCAGATCCACTTACAGGAGAGACTCTGGAATCAAATCCGCTGAAAGAGCGATTATAGTTGTCTTGGAGTTGTACAACAATCGTTCCTGAAGCAGGATTAGGGTTCTTAGGGTCTGGAGTTGCACTTGTGTGCATATATACAGCTTGAATGCCGGGTCCTTTTAAAGATCGGATTCCTAAGCCATTGCCATTCGTAGAATCTACAACGAAGTTGCAGTCTAACAACACAGGCATTGCATGTAATGAATACATGAACTGTGTCAGTCTTCTATTTGCCATTTGTTTGTCCTTTGTCTAGCATCTGGTTTTCACCATCTAAGAGCTAGAACTTAGATGGGCTTACGCTACAGGACATCCCATAGCTTAAAGTGTTTAATTAAACAACAGAAACATCTGTCCATTTATTGATTGAGGAGTGTATGTAAATGACACTCTCCCGCTAACTCCATCAGCCCCATTGGCGGTCTTGCCTCCTGCTCCTCCGCCTCCTCCTGGAGCAGTTCCTACAGAGCCATTAACTGTGTTACCGCTACCGCCATTACCGCCATTACCGCCTCCGGAAGGAGCTGTCGCTCCCGTGCTAGTAGCAGTTGCAGTAGTTCCATCAGAAGAAGTTCCCGCTGAAGATCCTCCCCCACCGCCAGCATTTCCTACATGACCAGATCCTGTTCCGCCCGTTCTATTGGCGTCTCCATTTGTAGCAGTGCCCCCAGCTCCTCCGGTCCCTCCAGTATTTCCCCCAGCTCCTCCAACCCCACCACCAGCTGTGTATGTTACAGCCGAGAATGTAGCTGTAGAGCTTCCTCCTGTGCCTCCTGGACTGCCTCCAGATTGATCTGTACCCCCAGCTCCCAATGCCCCCACTACATAAGCTATAGTATTCCCTGGAGACACTGTTAAGGTCTTGCTACAATAAGCGCCTCCTCCGGCGCCTCCTCCGCCCCCACTAGAACCAGCGTCCTTACCTGGACCTCCTCCGCCTCCCCCGCCCCAAAGTTCTACAAGAACTGAGTGGACTCCGGCAGGAACAGTCCAGTTACCAGATCCTGAGTTAAATGTATCTGTTGTTGACACTTAAAAGCCCTTTACGTATGCCACTACATCCCAGAAACTAGAGCCTGCATTATATATAGCTCCAATATAGTCTGTCTTGCCGCTTGTAGTAGCTGTAAGTCCTGTGATATCTGTGCCAAACCTAAATCCACCAGCTCCGGTATTTAAAGACACTGTTCTAGAACCTCCTGAAGCAAGTACAGCTATTGTAATCTTCTGTCCGCTTGTAGGATTAGAAGGCACAGCTATAGTTGGGTTAGTTGTAGTTGTTAGAGTGAATGTATTACCTAAGCTAGCATCCAGGGCAGGAGTAGCTCCATCTGTAAGGGCTGATACACCGCCTACAATGGCCTTAGAAGCTGTGATTGTAGCTGCTGTAAGTGTTCCAGTAACTGTAGGAGATGCACTGAATACAACGTTAGTGGAGCCTGTAGTGCCGCTTACTGTTGTCCCCGCAATCTTAGCTACTGTAGAAGCTACTGATCCAGGACCAGAGGCTGTTACATCTCCTGTTAAAGCTGTAATGTAGTTACCAGAAGCTTGTTTAGCATTTAATTGAGTTTGTATAGCACTAGTTACGCCAGATAAATAGCCTAATTCTGTGGGGGTTACTGCGCTTGATACTAAGTTTTTAGATGCATCTATATAGGGGACTGTAGATAAGGTGAGTCCTGAGATGTTAACAACCCCAGCTGCGCTTATACTTAAACGTGTTGTATTAGCAGTCTTTAGGTTGATAATACCGTTAGTTCCTCCACCTGTGGCACGGCCAGCATTTAAGTTTAAAGTTCCCCCGGTTCCAGTAGCATTGGAAGCTGTTCCAGCCTGTACTGTAATAGTACCGCCTACACCGCTAGCTGCAGAGTTAGTTCCGGGTTGTATTAATATCCCGCCCCCACTTCCAGCTACGTTACTAGTACCTGCTTGGATGATTAAGTCTGCGGAAGCTCCTGATCCATTGTTTTGAGTCTGCAACGTAAGAGATGAAGGCTCTGTTCCGGATATAGTGCTGTCTGATCCAGGAGTATCTAAGAAAGAGATGCCTGCAATAGAAGATTGTTTATTATTCAATTGTGTCTGTATAGAGCTTGTAACTCCAGATACATACCCAAGTTCTGTTGGAGTAACAGCACTAGACACTAAATTCTTAGAAGCATCTAAGTAAGGTACAGTAGAGGCTGTTAAGATTGGTAAAGATATTGTTGAGTCAAATCCCTTTAATAATAAGTTTCCACTTGCATCTAGGATTTGTACAGAGCCATTAGATCCACCATCTCCCGGTCCTGCCCATAGTTTTACATCACCCCCAGTACCACTATCAGACTCTCCGCCAAATATCTCTACATTGCCGCCTTTGCCAGATCCTCCCGCGAATCCACCCTCTAAATGTAATGTAGAAGCTGGTCCTGTCCCATTATTATCTCCACTAATTATAAGCATTGATGAAGGATTTAGATTTGTATTAGAGGCTCCTCCTAGTATTTTAATAGGCGGTGCTATTGTCGCATCTGGGACTTGAATCAATAATTGTATACCTGTTTGAGCTACTATCTTGGGAGTTGTAATTTGCGTAGTGAATACAGGAGATGCTAAAGGGGCTTTCAGATCAAGAACTGCTTGTAAGTCTGTTTGATTGGACAATACTCCCGTTATAGTTCCCCAAGCCGCCGATACTTCAGTACCTGTTTGAATCAATACCCAAGTAGCATCATCCCAGAAGTACAGATTGTTTAAGCTTAAATCATAAGCGAAGTTACTTCCTTGTGCGGGGAAAGATGCGGCTGTAGCATAATATTTAATAGCGTCTATTGGAGGATATTTAATATACATCTTATTTCCTTAACCTTAACAAAGTCTTTAGTTTCCATAACAACAAGTTTCCAAGAGATTTCTTAGACTTAAACATATCCTTTGACATGTCATGATCATCCCCTACATCTATATGAGCTATATGCTTATTATGTCTTACTGCATAATCATGATCTTTTAATAGATCACTTAGTTCTTTATTAGAACAGCTTACTATCTTAGATACTTTATTATCTTTTATTAGAAGATACTTCATTACGAGATAGTTCCTTCATTTACTAGCTTAGTCATGAGAGCTTGAAAGAAGTCTATAGATGGTTGGCTTAGAGAGCTGTCACCAATTAAGTCATCTACTTTACAAACTATAGTACTAGGTTGATACTCTCCTGAGTCATTAGAAAGAACTAACAGTAACGTAAGAGATACTTTACCTTCACTTGTAATCGAGGCATTAACACTCTTTACTGTCCATTTATCATAAGTAATAGTGGACCCACCTTGCACTACTGATATTGGATTCTGACTTGAAAAGCTTAACATACAGTTCCTTATTGAAAATATGGGATATAAGATACAACGCCGTTTATCAATATTTGTATATATCCTGCAGGATTGCCAGCTGCGCCTGGTACATTTGTAAGAGTTCCTACCCCAGCTCCTGTCGTTGTATTAGTATTTAAGCTGTGAGTGGGGGTAGTAGAGACCGCTCCTAATAACCAGCTTCCTGTTGAAGAGACTTGTCCTACTGTAGCCAAGGAATTAGGTGTACTGCTAGAAGCGCCGGCTGGAGATATTTGGAACTTAATAGTTCCTCCAACTCCCGTGCCTGTTCCTGCCCCACTGGCTAGATTTAGCCCCCCGCCGGCTATATTAGAACCTGATCCTGATGTACTCTGAATGGTAGTATCGACAGGAGAAGTATTAGTATCTCCATTACCAATTCTTAAAGAGCTTATAGCTCCGTTCTGTCCACCAATCATTGCTTGACTAGTTGTTGTACAAGTAGCGCCGTATCCAATAGCTATAGAATGATTAAAATTAGCGTAAGTGCCGAACCCAATAGCTACAGATCCTTCGTTATCAGCGTGAGATCCGAAACCTACTGCAGTACCTCCATAACCAGATGAAGTAGTACCTACTCCTAGAGCTAGACCGTAGGCTCCTGTAGCCATTGCTACATATCCTATAGCTAGTGAGTCAGTTCCCGAGGCAGTAGCAGCATAGCCAAGTGCTGTAGCCCTACTAGCCCCTGAGGCGCCTGCTCCCCATATCTCACTTACAGTACCAGATGAGGGACTTGAGGGAGGACTTGAGAATGTCTTTACTCCCGAGAATGTCTGAGTGGTGTTGTTTACCATCCCAGGATATGTAGCGTTTGCACTTTGAGCAGACAGTACGCTAGATACTAAAGCTAAGCCATTGGCATTAGCTGTTTGTGCATCTAAAGCTCCAATTGATATGGAGTTTTGTTTACTATTAAAAGAAGTCCAGTCTGTACTAGATAAATAACCATTATGTGTAGCATCCGCTACATGCTGAGCTATAGAGGTTCCTGAGCCTACAACAGCTCCAGTACCTCCAGTGACAGTTATACCGTCTGTGCCGGTATCAGTAAGATTTCCAAGCGTCAAAGCTGACTGCTTGCTATTAAACGTAGTCCAATCAGTGCTTGATAAATAGCCATTGTGTGTGCTATCTGCTACGTGTTGGGCTATCTGAGTCCCAGCTCCATTTACAGCGTTGGTACCATTAGTGACCGTTATACCATCTGTTCCCGTGTCTGTTAGGTTTCCGGGAGTGAAGGTTCCGCCTCCGGATGTAACCAATACCCAAGCTGAGCCGTTCCAGTAATAAAGATTCCCCGTGCTCTCGTCATAAGCAAAGTTGCTACCTTGAGAGGGAAAAGCCGCTAGATTAGCATAGTAGCTAATAGCTTTAATAGGGGGGTATTTTACGTAAAGTGAGCTCATGGGCCTTTTAAAAGTATCGGGGGTAAGCGTTTTAAGCCTACCCCCTTGAGCCTACTTAATTAAGCAGACAATGTAATTACACAGTTCCAACCTGGAGCTGTACAGATCAAGTTACCGTAGTAACCCATTCTGATTTCGAGAGCATCAGCATTACCAACGCGGAGACCTTCAAGGCCTTCGGCGCCGTACGTCAAGATATGAGGAGCTTTACCGAGTGATCGGAGCTTCCACATATCCATTTGTAACAAGTATGCCGTTTGAGAAGAACAATTGCGATCTGGGATAACTGTGATTGGTCCATAAGGAGCATTCACAACAATACCTTTGAACGCGATATCAGCTTCATCATGCTTTACTTGCACATATTGAACCTTAGATCCTAAAGACTTCTCTAAAGAAGCATAAGAAGTGAAGTTCATGAAGCACATATCAGGTTGTCCACCTTCTCGCGCTACTAAGCTAGATCCATCAATGAGCGCTTCTTCAATTGACTCGCTAGAGCCATCAAAGCGAACACCAGCAAGACGGGTAACGTCTGTAGAACGATTAACGTTCCAGAAGCTATCCGAAGAGCTAGGAGCTACTTTAGGGAGCCATGCAGCAAGACCAGAGATCTTTTGCATGTTAGCTGTTAAGAGGCCGTTAGCCACGAAGTTAACGTCCCCTTGTACTGCTAAGTTAGGGAAGGAAGTCGACCAGTTCGTAGGAAGTCCAGCTGATCCGCCAGGAGTAGCAGACAATTGGATAGTTCCGTTAGAACGATCAACAGCAATAACATAACCAAGAGCGGCACCAGTAGACTGAGTAGGTGTAGCACCAGAGATGCTAAAGCTTACTAAAGTCATAGTGTCTTCGAAGTTAACGATTTGAGCTGAGTTCGTAAGAGTGATCAAGCCCGATCCAGAGATCGAGGCGATTACACCACGACTTCCACTACCATCTTGATACAGATCTAAAGCTAGATCGTTCGAGATGTTACGAGCGCCAGTATCCATGGCGAGTTTGAACTCGTCAATGAACGTAGCAACATCATGCGCAGTGGCTTCAAGCAATTCGTTTTCGATAGTAACTAATTGATAGTTCTTTACTCGATACACGAAGAATGAAGACACTTGTGGAGGTGTTTGGTTGGTTTGAGCATTCCCGAAGCTAGCAGAACGTCCTTGCGGCGCTCCGTAGGTCAAGGGAACTGGGATGTACTTACCAGCGAACCCGCTAGGGCTCTCGTCTTTTGGGATCAGTGCAAGAAGAGGATTCTTCTTATACACTAGATCATGTGGCAGGCTATTATCAGGATAGTATTCTTGAAGAATAGCAATCTGATTGGCTGCCGTTGCGTATGTAGCCATGGTTTATTCCTTTAGATTTTAGACTTCATGCGTTCAATTAACCGCGCCTTGCGGTCACTGTCGCTCATAGTCTGAGGCCGACTCATTTGCACCATTTGATTGGTTAATGTAGTTGGCATTTCAATTTTGTATGGTTCACGTGTCTTCGACTTTAATTGTATCTTCCTTTTATCCAATTCAGCCTTAACATCACCTGCTGCTTCTGAGGCACCAGCTTCCGCTTTGGGTTCTGCTTTGGGGCGTAACTTCGCCTGTACTTTCTCTAGTTGTGCTAGTTTTAATGCATCCTCTAATAAGATCTCTTCGATCTCACGAGTAGCTTCTTGCACGTTCATAAGGACACCTTCGTCCTTGTAGACTTGCTCTATTAGAGCGGTCACAGCATCAGTACTGCCTGATGCTTTGACTAGTGAAAACTCTTGGCTATTCTCTACTAAGCTCTTCACTTCAGATGTGATCTGACGCTTAGCTTGTTCATAGCTCTCTGCTTGTGCAGAGCTTAGCTTCTCTTCAATGGACTTATGTCCACCTGAGAGCTCTTCAATTCGTGCCTCTAACTGACGCATGCGTACAGTCATTGGGTCTTGATTTAACACGCCTAAAACGCCATTAGACAGTTCTTCGGGGGTTAGACCATAGCTTAGGGGGTCCTTTAAGAACTGAGCCTTGTCAAACTGGGGGCTAGCCGGGGCTTGAGGCTTAGCTTGAGCATCTAATTGGGCTTTAAGAGCCTTAAGCTCTTGAGCTTGGCGTCTAATAGCTCTTTCTCTACGCTCAAGTTGCTCTAGTCTAGC
>Ga0265322_10000098_pt1 | contig 40198 bp, 87 predicted proteins | sample 41222metaG_FD_193584 | JGI IMG/M metagenome (GOLD analysis project Ga0265322, IMG submission 193584) | Rhizosphere microbial communities from Carex aquatilis grown in University of Washington, Seatle, WA, United States - 4-12-22 metaG | ecosystem: Host-associated > Plants > Roots > Rhizosphere...
TTGATGTGAGTGCTAATACTGATAGAACTGTTAGTGCTTTCTTCATTGTGTTTTTCTTTCTTTGTTTAGGTTAATTATTTTCAGAATAAGTTTTTCTACTCTGCGGTCAGTAATGTAAGGCTGGGTCAGACGGCTGTCAAGATCCAGCCATCAGTATTTATACCGCTGCTCTTTTGCGAATGTTTTCGAGGCTGTCATCAACCAACAACTCACCGTTCTCATATACGGTTCTCATTACTGATAGGGAACACTGAATATCATTATTATTTGTCAATCTAACTGTTTCTAACTTTCCATTAAGATTGATCAGATCTAATCTTCCCGATCTACTTCGTTTACCATGATCTGTAATTGGATCTTTGAAAACATCAACTTCATTTCCATCAACAATGGCGCTGCTACATTTCATTGCGAACTTATTTGTATCACGATCATGTTGTTGAAGCAACGCTCCTCCCATGCCGAACGCACAGTTTGATGCACTATAACCATTGGAAAGAAGTTTGTCAAGGATCTGAACGATCATTTCCTCATTGATACCATCGCCCTGAATAATACGAACGTTATTCAAGACGCGATATCCCTTTGTATTGATTGTATGACCGAATGATTCATCAAGTAATTGTGCTGTTTTCAAAACAACATCAGGTGGATTACCAGAATCAGGACGAATAATAACTGTTGCTCCACTATTGATTACTTCACCTTTTAGTTCACCGCCCCAATATTTACTGATAGCATTCCATAGGTTATAGCTATCACTAACTACTGCTACAAGAGCACCAGGCTTAGCGAATTGTGTTAGCATATTACGATATGCATCACATTCTCTATCTTTGCCCCAACTTGTAATTGAAGAATGTTCCGCTGCTGGAATTGAAAATCCAGCCATATCAGAATGATAGTATTCATTAGCACATAGAATACCAGCGACTGTATCACTACCCATGAAGTTAACCAAGTGAGCAACATCACCAATCATTGCTGATTCTTGACTTGAAACTCCACGACTTCCAAAATCATGAAGCTTGAATGGCAATTCAGCAGCAGTATTATCTGCTGATTTATCAAGAGCATTCTTGATTACATTCTTGATTCTCCAACTAATTGTTGCGACATTGATCGGATACCATACTCTGAGAAACGAAGTTTCAATCCAAGAATAAATCCAAGGAACTTTTGGATCTGTCGACTCAACTGTAATCAGTGCGTTATGTGTTGGAACAACTGTTCCTTCTGGAACTGCACGAATACGAACTGGAATCTTACCGCCAAGATCTTTGGCAATATACATCCAGCCATCATAATTGAATACTCCCATGTGAGCTTTGAAAAACTTATTGGCTCGTTCAACTTCATCGACTGTGATGCGATGAGTTAGATATTCTTTGAGATAGTATTGCAATCCGAAGAATACCGTTTCAGGATATTTACCACCGCGAGATTCAACGTAGCCGAATAGGCTTGTTGTATTTGGTGGATATTGATATGCGTGGCTTACTTTATAACTGTCTGTGTCGAATAGGATACTATATTTCATTTGACTCTCCGTCTATTGTTTAATTCGGCGATCCCTCACTGGGATCGCTTTACTGTTTATTTCAGTTGCCATCATCCTGATGGATGAAGTTGTAAATTATATGCCAATGATCCTCAAAAAACTCTGAACTCCTTGCATAGTATTCCGCAAGAGGAAGCCAGAATGCTTTGTCTGCATCGCTATCACCCTTCACAATAGGGAGAGCTCCTACACCAAGATTCAATTTGAATGCCTGTGTAATTGTTCTTCCGCGAAGGGAACGGCGTGGATGATCGAATGTTTTCTCACCTTTGATAGCGGAAAACAATACTTGTTTATTGAGATCAATGCTTGTCTCCTCTTTTAGCTCTCTAATGGATGCCTCTCTAAGAGTTTCGTTTTGTTCAACGAATCCACCTGGAAGAGCAAGCAATCCTCTACCATACTTAGCACGGCGTCTCACAAGAAGAATATGACCCGATTTAATCACGACTGTATCAACTGTTTGGAATGTAGGAGGGAACGGCGCACCAACCCATGCATTTTTATATTCAGCAAGTTCGTCGAAACTGTCTTTCAGATATGTGAACTTGTTTGTTTTTTTGAACTCCTCCAACCACTTAGCGACATTTTCTGGAACATATTTTTTGTATGATACATCGTGCGTAAAATACAATTCACGAATGTCAGTAGCATGAAGCTTGTGTTGTGTTTTGTAGTTGATGAACTCCCAGTCAGGGAACGAATCAAGATAGTATGAAGTAATATCTGACTTATGCCCAACGAGTGCGACATGCTCAGAACGATTTGTAATATCAAGAACCTTTTGCTGGGCTTCGATTAGCCAAGTGTTTTCGTTATATAAATAGTCTCGAATAGGAAGAACTATAACTCTTTCCTTTTGTTCTGGCGTGAGAACTGATTCAATAATATCGTGTCGTTCTTGTGAAGAAAACGGATCTCTTGGATCGGATGCCTTGTCGTGTGATCCAATAATCATAATCACACGATCACCAATAGATAGGGCAAGGTTCAGAAGTTCATTGTGAGCGTTATGGAATGGCTGAAACCTTCCAATAACAACTGCATATTCGTAATCTAATTTCATTTTGACTCTCCGTCAGTTGAAGTAAATCCCCTCGCTGGGGATGCAAGAGAAACTACCTTGCAAGTAGATGTTGTCTTATGCCCATAATGTAAGGCTGGGTCAAACGGCTGTCAAGCCCCTACATCAACAATTTTATCTGATCAATATACTTGAATATCTTTTCATCAGATTGAAACTCATCAAAATACTTACTAATACCTTTCCCGCTAATATATCCCCAATTACCAAGTTCATCATCACAACGTCTAACTATAACGCAACTATCTATTCTAACAACAATGTTATTGCTTACAAAATAATGATACTCGTGATCATCAGAACTATTACATCTGTTATATACAGAAGCATATGTTATAATTATTTTTTTATCACATACGGGACAATCCATCAATATCCTCTTGGATTTAGATACTGCCAAGCAACTTTACCAGTCGCTTCTCTTTGACGATACCATGCTTCTTTCCAAGCGTTTCTGTCATCCAACACCTTCTTCAACTGCTCCTTCAAGCAATCAACTTCCGAATGATTATCAGAAACAATACTATGACATTTAACGCAACGATTTTCTTTTGCCATTGTATTCATTTGAGATTTTCCTTTATCAGTTCTTTCGGACAAGTGGGATTATTCTTTTCGAGAAAATACATCAAGTACATATCGCCCATAATAGCGGCGTAAGAAAGAATCTTTCTTCCTTCTGGATGCATTGCAATTCGACGATCATATTCTTTGAACTTTGTGATATCAGCGGTAAAAACTTTACCATCTGGTGATACTACTTCAAGTGTATCCTCATTCAGATTGACAATAGCATCTAAATCAGAACCATAATCTGGCGTATGAGATACATGATGATAGTAATCCGTCATCATTGCGTCAAGGCTCGGATATCCTTTTATGCCGGCAGTCTTTTCGATCCAGAAACCAAGGTCGGTTGCATGAAGACGGAATGCGGTTCCATCCGTAAGAACAAACTTGCAGATTGCTTCCGATGCATTTGGTGGTTCAATTGCGGCGATTGTTTTGCCTTCGAGGAGGGATTGAAGTTCTTTGAACTCTTTATTATTATTTGCCATTGTTGTTTTCCTTTGTATCAATTCTATCGATCGTGTCCCCGCAGTGAATGCATATATCACATACATAGATATTGAGAATATAATAATCTCGTGTTAGCCCAGTATATCTAGCGTCAACAAAAGTTTTTATTACGTTTGGTATTTCTTTTTCATCATATCTTGCTTGATATTTATGAGAACCCGTCCAACTTGTGCATTGATTTGACATTTGTTATTTGCTCATTTTAGTAATAGAAGTTTTTCAATTCGTTCTTTGTCAAGATAGACAAAACCTTTAAGCGTTAATAGTCTTCCTTCTCCGGGCTTATATATCTCAACTGTGGTCAATCCATCTATACAATTATCATACCAGATAGTATATGGTGGCAGATCATGCGTGCAATGATGATCGTGCTTGATTATTTTGTTGCAGATTGGACAGTTCATTTTAACAATAGCAGTTTTTCAATTCGTTCTTTGTCAAGGTAAATCAATCCTTTGAATTCGAGAACTGCTACCCATTGAATTTTAATGTCAAACACGGCAGTACAATTTAAAATATGTGAGTATTGAACAATGTATTCGCCCATATAATGTTCGCATAGTTGACGCAATGTTTTGTTGCATATCGGACATGAGGGAATGGGTGCGCTTGAATCGTAGATCTCGTAGATCATTTAGCATCGCCACAACAACGACAACCAGTAGTAGTATCCGAATAAAATTGCCCATGACCGTATGTCATAGGTTCGCACCTATGCCTGCCCCCACCTGCGTGCCCTCCACTGAGAGTGGACGTCAGATGAAGACCGGACGCTGGCGCATAGTATTCAGGAACACGCGTCCACTCATCGACCGACCCGATCATATTATGGATGCCAAACGGTGAAACACACTTAGGGTAGTCAGTAATACTGGAACTATAATCACAATTTTTCTTACCACATTTTTTAAATGGCTTATGTTCGATATCGCAGGCGCCTACATCTCTTGTGAAACCGTATGGGTATGGGTTATTCGCTTCGCCCTCACACGCAAACATCCATTCTGGATGACTACACAGCCTCATCCCCTGCTCACTACATCTCTTCTCACACTGCCCAAACGTCTGATCATTCAGTGGCATCTTCGTCTCAGGGTTATACAACTCCTCAGTCGTAATACAATACTTCATTTTAACCGTCTTGACTAAACACTTAGCAGGTTGCTTATATTCCGCACATCGTCTTGCAACCGAAGTAGGAGGATCGATCCAATGCAGACAAACCTCTTCTGGCTTCGGGCAGTAATTACCTTCAACCAATGTGCTTCCAACATGACACACCTGCGGTTCCTTCGGCTCTTCTGGAACCACAATAGTAGTAGTCTTACTTGTATCTGCTGGGCTCTGAGCAGAACATAACAGTCCAACAACACAAACAATTAGAATGAACGATAGTTTTGTTTTCACGGATCGATTCCTTATTGCAACATTAGGAGTATTTCAATGCGTTGTTCGTTTTCAATTGGAATAAGTTTGTTAAGTTTTACTAGAAGCTGATCATCCAAACTAATCCATGTCTGCGGAGGAAGTCCGAATACTGTTCGCATATATTCAATTTTATATTTACCAATGATATGGCAATGAAGTGGAAAAAAATCTATAATAACAGAATTGCAATTGGGACAATAATCATTCATTTTAGTAGCAACATTGTTTCAATGCGTTGTTCGTTTTCAATTGGAACAAGTCTATTGATTACTAGAACCTGAATATCCTTCTTAAGAAGACTAGTCTCATCAGGAACATTATCACCGGCACAAAAATAAAGTACTTGATATTCGCCATACATATGGATATGAGATTTGATTTTATTAAGTCGGGCGGCACATACAGGACAACGATCATCCATTGTATGCAATCCATTTATACTTACCATCCTTGGACTTGGCAAGGATCATTGATTGATGGCAATGGGAACATTTAAGAATCATCCCAGCGTGAGCCGATTCACTGCCATGTTCGTCAATAAAATCCGAACAACAATTGAACACTCCCTCGCCGAAAACAACTTGAAAATCACTGACCTTACCAATAGTGCGCATAGGATTTTTTCTCCACGGAACAACTTAACCACGCCCCCAAGCGTGTCAAGATCCCCAGTGTGGTGAAGTGTAGGATATTATTTCAATAGCGTTGGAACCGCCGAACAATCTGGTTGATTCATTGGCGGGAAGTTATGTGCAGATATAACACCAAACGATTGTAATATAAATAATAACACAATCACTAATGCTACAACATTTACAATAACTTTTATTTTAGTATCAACTTTTAGTAAAGAATTAAATAAGAATAAAGAAAAGCCTAAACAGGTTAGTATAACGAGGAATGTAATCATTTTATTTCTCCAACCTAATACAAAATTGTGTATAATAATACTTATTTTGGTATTAGATCATGAACAATTATAACTACAAAACATTATTAGTCTCAGGAAAAGACTCAATCCTAATCGAATTAGACGGGGAACCAAGAGAAGTTTCCGTTGAATTCAAAAAACAACATCACCATCATCGCAAACATCATAATGTCCCATGCAATCCACATCAAGATACATTGAAACACGCTATCGTATGTGATGATGAACTATTCTTCCTCGGAATTGAATGGTCAGTTGCAGGAATAAGAGAAGTGATCTGGTCAGTTAAATACTAAACAACTAAATAGTAAGAGGTAAGTGTATGAATATATTGGTATTTGGATTCTATTCCCATATGAATGTGGGCGATAATCTTTTTACCGATGTCTTTCATAAACTATTCCCGCAGCATTCATTTACATTTACCGATCATATTACAAACAATTTACTCAAAAACATATCCGCAGTATTCATTGGCGGCGGATCAATGTTATGCGACAAACCAAACATTGAAAACATCAAGAAACTAAAACTACTTCCAATATATTATATAGGAATTGGTTCTGAGACATTGATAAATCCAGTTCATTTAGATCTAATGAAGCAAGCAAAGCTAATAGCATTGCGTTCAGATCATAAACTATCTATTATTAGATCAATAAACCCTAATACAATAGTTATTCCTGACTTAGTCTATGCCTTGGCAACAGATATAGTTCCAGATCCAATAAGTAAAACGGTTCTTGTGCTACCAAACATAGCAGTAGTCCCACAGAATAATGATCATCATTGGAAACATACTGCTTGGGAGTGGTTCAGGAATGAGTTTTCGCAGTTTTTAGATAGCATTATTGATCATGGATACAAAATATCCTTCCTATCTATGTGTCAAGACCATAAACTACACGATGATTTTGCTTCACTTGGTATCATAAGTAGTATGAAGCACAGAGATATAGATTATATTATTGAATCGGATGATATAATAAAAACAATTTCAGAACATAGCATTGTTATTACGCAGAGATATCATGGAATAATACTATCAGAGCTTGCAAGAACACCGTATGTTGCAATACATCATCATGATAAATTGAAAGAATCTTATTTTAATGCTGGGGCATTTGTTTCATACTACGGATTCAGTAAACAAACAATGAATGATAAGTTCAATCTTGCTATGAAGAAAGATTACAGTTATGATGTATCAGTATTTGAGAATATATTTAGAACATTAGTTAGCAAGGTGGGAATATGAGTGAAAGATTCGCTGGCATAAAGAATGGAAACATTCAGGTTGTATCAGATAAAACATTTGCGTCTGCCATAAAGATTCCAAAAGAACTTGATAATGTATTAGCAGATGATTTGATTATTGATTATAGGTATAAGAATGGACAGTTCAAGAATAAGAGTAATGTATTACCAGTTGGAGAATTGAGAGTTGCATTTATAACTAATTGGCGTATGCATTGTGGAATTGCAATGTATGGTGAAAAACTTCATAACGAACTGGTAAAGCATGTAAAAGACATTGTGGTATTCGCAGAGATTGGCGTTGATGATAAGAAAGAAGACGGAGTTATTAGATGTTGGAAACGTGGCGAATCAATTATGGATTTGGTTAGGGCGGTAAAAGAATACGATCCAGATGTCATATTGATCAACCACGAATGGGGGTTGTTCAGTGATTCGAGATACTGGCTTGCATTAATGAATCAATTGTCAGAGTATCGTATAATAGTTATTCAGCATTCCGTATTCCATCACAAAGACAAAACGATATGTGAAGCAGCAATGCCGGAAGTTATTGTTCATTTAGCTGGTGCGAAGACTGTATTGAAAGAAGAAAAGAAGATATCCGGCAGTGTATATGTTATTCCGCACGGAAGTTCTCCTTGTGTTGCTGGTAAGTATTGGAATATGTATCATAGCGACAGAACATTTTTACAGATAGGTTATGGGTTCCATTATAAAGGATGGGAAAATTGTATTAAAGCAGTTGCCATACTCAAAAAGAAGTATGATGATGTATTCTTCACTGGTATTTTTAGTGAGAGTCATTATGCTAAGTTAGATCATCAACTATACTACAATGAACTAATGATACTTGTTAGTGAGCTGGGCGTTGAAGAGAATGTTGGTATCATACGAGGATATCAATCAGATGAAACATTGGAGTCATATTTCAGAACGAATGTTGCAGCGGTATTCCCATATGTTAGTTCGGCTGAGCACGAAGTATTTGGTGCAAGCGGTGCGGTAAGAACAGCTATGAGCAAGGGATTGCCAGTTATTACAACGAGCGTGAATCATTTTAGTGATGTGCCAAGTATAAAGGCTGATACACCAGAAGAGATTGCTAATGCGTTAGAGAAGGTATTCGAGAATAAAGAATATCGAGAACTCCAAGTAAAGAAACAATGCGCTTATGTTGAGGAAACAAGTTGGGAAAATGTTGGAAAGATGTATTGTGATGTGTTGGAAAGGAAAACGACCACTACATAGGGAGGATGTAGTAGTCGTATTCGGACGCTGAACTGATTTTAGATGATTAGTTTCAGCGAAGTCTTGGGAATGTTGTAGTGCCGAGAAGTCCGAACGCCGATAAGACATATAATAAAACACAGATAACAACTACTACATTTATGATTGTTTTGATTCTGGCGTCCATTGGGATCATCGTGTTGACGAGCCAAAGTGCGATTCCGATCACTATTAAAACAACTATTAATCCAATCATTTTGATGATCATTTCTTATAGAGAATGGTGTTCCGATATTGGAATGATCATCTCTATCAACACAATACTTCAATGTGCATACCCAATCTGACATAAGTATATAAGGAATATCAACATGGATCCAACATTAGCAACAATTCTCGTAGCATTCTTCACTGCCATGCCACCAACGATAGCAGCAATTACTGCTCTAATGGTATCATTACATAACACACAAAAGATTCAAGATCTCCATGTATCAATGGATGGCAGACTATCTCAACTATTGACAGCATCACTTGCACAAGGCAGACAGAATGAACGCGACGATCAACGAGATGGTTATAGTGTAGCACCAACAGCTCCAACTGCAACCCCAATTGGAACTACTACAACAGTATCAACATTCGTTCCAGCATTTACAATAGATAAGTAAAAGAAAAGAGCCTAACGAGATCAACTCGAAGGCTCATATTCTACACTTATATTTTACTAATTAGATATGATATCCATCTTGGGTATTGTTTTGTTCAGCGTTTTGTTCTTGAACTCTTCCAGTATCTACCTTAGAACTAACTAATTCATCCATTCTTTTAGTTAATAGCGTTTGAACCCAAGTGATTTTTTTACTATTCTTGGTTGCGGCAATTATGCTTCCGATCGCCAAGATCGTAATAAATATCGATACACATGCTGCTGCAATCAAGATTGATATTGGCATTTGATTCTATTTGCCGCCGTCAGCAATATATGCTTGAAGGTTCTTTTGGACTAATTGTAAGTGTGCCATTTGTGCTGGTGTTAATTTTGCCGCCGTTTGACCTAAAATTGGAGCACCTGATTCGGTATATTGAACCGTAGTAGGAGTGGTAGCAGATGCGAGTAGTGAGTTAACTATACCCAAAGCCGAAGTAGCAGTTGCACCGACGCAACCGGTTAGAAGTAATGCTGGATCGGTTATTCCACCATTGAAGAGTTGATTGACTTCGCATGATGCAATTGGTGATAATGCTGATTCAACTTGTGTTGATGTAGGTGATGTGCAACCAATAGCCGTTAAGCCAATGACTGCAAGCAAGCCTGTTATAATTGTTCGTTTCATTTGTTCCTTATAGGACACGACCTTCGTGTATCACAATACCGTAATGGGTATCATCATTTTTTGATATGACCGAACTTATACTTGAACAACTTATTGGAATTGATATTCCCAATCAAAAACATATAGACGCCAGACAGCACATACTTCAATGCAGTAGTAATTCTTCCATCCTCATCCAGCCTACGAACGCTAACAGGTATTTTATGAGATTTCAATACAGCAAACTTACATATCTTAGCCGCTCGTTGAACATAATCAGAATCTTCCCCTAACATAATTCGTTCATCAAAGCCAAAGATACTATTATGCACAATTCTCTTAGCGAAAATACAGAAGCCCGGAGCATAAGGAAACATATGAGATGATAATACAATGAAAACATTATATGCTTCGTGCATTATATGGTCGATTTTCCTATCAGATAACGGTTCAATCTGACAAGTAGCAATGCCTAACCCCGCATAAACAAACTCATTTATTGAATCTTTCAAGAAGTCTTTTGGCAATATAACATCTGCATCTAAAAATAGTATTAGTTCCCCAGTTGCTATCTTGGCACCAGCGTTTCTACCAGCACCGGGCAATCCACCAGTTGTTATTATTGCATTGTATTCTTTTGCTATCTCTAATGTATCATCAGAAGAATGATTGTCTGCAATTATAATCTCATAATCAGAATATGATTGTTTTTTGATTGATTCTAATAGTAATGGAAGACACTCTTCCTCATTGAATGTTGGTATAACTATGGATAATTGCATTTGATTCTACCAGATATGTAGGAATACGATGAACAATACTACTACCATTATTACTATGACTCCTAAGACTAACATTACATCCGCCTCATGAACCATGTGAAGATTAGAATTGCCACGAGTAGTGATACAGCAAAGAATAACATTGGAGTTTCCTATTCTAATAGATTAGATATCTATCTATATAATATGGTATTGTGTATTCTATTTCACCTTCGCTGGATATTTCTAACGAAACTATCTGATTCGTTGATATAATACAGGTATGTATATCATAAAATGGTTCGGCAACAATGGATGAGCCATATTATGGTATTGAGGCAGACAACAACAAAACAGTTTCAACCATAGAGGGGGCTGGGACTGATCCTGGTAGTAAAAAGGATACCTATGGCAACAAGATCTAAAAAATATCAATACATTTTCGCAGAAGTTTCAGTAAAAGATAGTCTATTAGATAGCAATATAAGCAATATTGCTGGCACGCCATTCAACTTGGCTCAAAAGATATATGCAGAAGAGTCAAGACTGTCTAATTACCTTGATAAGGTATTAGAAAAAGGGTTCTCGGCAATTCAACAAGATACCGCACACCTATTGAAACAAGGATTAACAACAATAGAGATAGCAAAATTACGCGGAGTGAATGTTAGTTCCGTAATCAAGTGCATCAATGGTCAAGGCAAGAAGGGCGGGGGATTGAAGAAGCGTTCTATTACGTTGATTAAAGAGAATAAATCTACGCTAATAATCTTCATCAATAAGATCAAGAATCTATTACCAGAATCATATGATGACTTGAATCTACCAACATTTAGGCTTGTATCCAGCGTATTGATGGCGGACGATGATGCACAAAATTGCATTGGTATACGACAATCAGGTCGTCAAACAAGGAACAAAATGATTAAACTAAGTTGGACAGCCAGCACATCACAAGTTTCGGGATACAATGTATACCGCGACCACAATACAACGCCACTAAACGGTAATGTTCCAGTAGCAGGAACAACATTCACTGACAATTCTGCATTACCCGGTAAGGTCTATAACTACGAGGTAAAAGCAGTATTCAATGGCGTAGAATCACAAGCAATATCGCTATCGTCATCCGATACACATGCCAAAGCATTTGCTCTTGGCAAGATTATTCAGGATGCAACAGGTCATTTTCATGAGGCAACGGTTGCTGGAACAACGGGGGCAACGCTTCCCAAGTTCGCAACTGCATTGGGCTCGACAACCAAAGATGGTTCAGTCGTCTGGACAGTAAAATCAAGCGGTGCTACTCCAATAGCATTACTAAAATCAGGACAAAGCCCCGCGGCACCAAGCAATCTTTTGATTGTTGCTCGTAGCTAATCAATTTTATATAAATTGACTCATACTTTCCCCGCCCGAGGCGACTTGTTGGCGGGGATTTTTTTGTAGGTTATTATAGGAGGAGAAGTAGTTTCTCGATTTTTTCTTCGGTTAATGGAATTAGTTGATCATATATTCTTAGTAAGATTTTTGTTATCTCTGGGTTGCAAACGAAGGTTATGTTTTTCAGGAGGTTGTATACAACCATATATTTGCCATGTGTATGATAGCAACATGCTGAATTTAGTTTTGTTTCGGAATTACAGATAGGGCAATTCATTTTAGTAATAGTATTGTGTTGATACGATCCTCGGTTAGCCGAAACCATTTATTACGTAGAGTTATAAGAAGATGAATACTAATTTTGCCATTTGATATAAATGGATCTTTCACAGAATCATCATACACGGATATTCTATTTGAAACAGAATCGATTCTTTGATAGACAATATGATATTTTCCTATTCTATGAGAATGCCACCATACTCTTCCTTGTTGGGCAGTTCCAATAATTAATTGATCACATTCAGGACAGGGGATAGGATTATTCATTTTAGCAATAGCATAATTTCAATTCGATCTTCATCAAGAAAAACATGCCCTTTACAATTTAAAATTGATTCACCCCATGGATTATTCGTATAAACATAAGTTCCATGTAGGAAAATATTCTCATCGCGATATGAAACCTCATATTTACCAAGTGTATGCCAATGTGAGGCATAAATTATTTCATTGCAGATGGGGCAGTTCATTGTAGCAATAACAATTTCTCTATTCGTTCTTCATCTAATACAACAAAACCATTCAATGTCATCTTAGTTTCCCAACCATAACTATCATCCTTGCCAGTGTATTTTAATTGTATTAAAGTTTTCATTTGATCACCATTGCGCGAATCGAATGCAATATATGCAATATACACCACTCGATACTTACCATATCGATGCAACGTATGACCTTGCCAGCCGATATAACTTTTACATATGGGACACAGAGGAATTTCTATTATATTATTCATTGTAATAACAATAGTTTCTCTATTCGTTCCTCATCCAATAATACTAATCTATCAATTCTAAGTATCCTTTTATTGTTAGGGTATTTTCCAGCCCAAACTGTTACAACATTATCAGAATAGTAATATACTCTATACTTTCCAATATCATGAGGGCACATATATCCAATTGGATTATTGCAGATTGGACATCTAGCATTCATTGTAATAACAATAATTTCTCTATTCGTTCTTCATCTAACAATACTAATTTATTTAGAGCCAATATTTTATTACGATTTGAATATTCCCCAGTCCAAACAACAGTCTCATCATTATAATAATACACACGATATTTTCCCGCATCATGCTTGCAATAAGCATCAATACCTATACCGCATATAGGGCAATCAACATGAATATCATTACAGAGTATTTCACAATTCATTTTATTCATTGTAATAAACAATAATTTCTCTATTCGTTCTTTATCAAGAAACACAAGCCTATCTTTTATACATAATACATTTAGTTCATAAGTAGTATCTACACATATTGTTATAGGATCAATAAGATAATATACAGTATATTTTTCATAAATATGAAAACAACAATCATGTATTTCTTCATTACAGATAGGACAGTTCATTTCACGGGTTCGCAATAGCCTCCGTCAGAATACATTTCACAATACAATGTAATTGTTTTTCCATTAACATTTACAATGCAATTAGTATCTTCCCCCAATTCAACTGGTAATGTATAGCATTGCACACTCGAACTTCCGGTCAATGATGCACTGATATATTGCATTGCATATGGTATTGCCCAATCACTTTTACTTGTATTGTTTTCGCAAGGTACAAAAAACATTGACAAAAGATATAATAATATCATGGTTCATCCGAATATAAAATATCTTGATATTGTTCTTGTTGTATTCGTATATTACTATAATGCATTGCACAAGAAACCAATGCCGGTATAGTAATGAATGCTACTATGATTGTTAGCAACAATGTTATATGACCGTTTATGTTTTGCCTTTGTGTGTTAGTTCCCATACCTGCTCATATATCAGGCATGTTGTATTAGTGAAAATTATTTTAGGAGCAGGATTGTGTTGATTCGTTTCTCATCCAATAAGACATGCCTATCAAAATCCAATACTCTACGCCATACCGTATCAGATTTATCATATACTACTGTAATCTTAGATAGATATCTTATGACATATATCCCAGAAACCTCATCATGAATAAACTGATGTTCATCCAAGCATATGGGGCAAGTGAATATATACATGTCAAGTTCATCGCCTTTGCGTTCTATCATTTCAATACCAATAGTTTCTCAATTCGTTCAATATCAATCCACCCATCAACACTTAGTATCTCTTCGCCAGCATTAGAAGAATAAACTACGGTTCTTATTTCCTGAAAATAATCATAATATACAATATAGTTGCCAAAATAATGATAGCAATATGTAGGATCTTTCATCATCTTATTGCATACAGGGCATCGCAATTCTAATGTTTTCATTGTAGTAATAGGAGTTTTTCAATACGCTCCTTCGTATCCAGTAAGATTAACTTTTTCAATCGCAAAATTATGATATAATCATCAGCATGATCGCGGGCGAAAACGAATGTTTCTACTGGCTCATCGAAGTAGCGAACAAGATATTTATCTACTTTGTGTTGACAACAATCATTCTTATCAAGAACCCGAATACGTTCATTACATTTTGGGCAGTTCATTGTAGTAATAGGAGTTTTTCAATACGTTCTTCATCAAGATAGATTCGTTTTTTAAAACGAAGGATATAATCTCCCGATGTACCAACATATACAATTGTTTTGTATGTAGTCAGTTCATAACATACGACTTCGTATTTGCCTGCTGCATGGACATGAAAAATACGTAAGTTTTTATTGCATACTGGGCAAGTAGAACTGTTGTTCATTTTAATAAAAATAATTGTTCAATGCGTTCTAATGTCAATGGGATTATATTTTTTAGTCTCAATAACAACAGATCTCCTTTGCTATGAAAACTAAAAAACCAAACCATAGTGTTATTGCCCGTAGTGTCATACTCAACATCGTATTTATCTATTGCATGCCAGTGGTGCTTACTTTCTAAGACATCAGAACAGATAGGGCAGATCATTTTATTTCAGTAGGAGGAGTTTCTCAATACGTTCTATTGTCAATACGGCTAACTGACCAAACAATCGCAACAATAGATTTTGTATATCAAGATCCCAGACATAAGTATTTGTTCTATTATAGTTAATATAGTTAATATAATACTTTCCGATCCTATGCCAGCACATAGGATTCAACTTTTCGTGGCAGACTGGGCAAGTGTGTTCTAACATTTTCTTTTTATTTCAATAATAGTAATTGTTCTATACGATCGAATGTTAGATGAACAAGACCGGCAAAACGCAACACATAACTATTACCATCCCATACATTGGTATTATACCGCTCATGCATAACATATTCTACCCCATACGATTTCACATCATTATTAACGATATGACTGTGTGGATCGTGGTGGAGATTGTTTCCTAGATCATTGGAACAGATTGGGCAGAGCATTTTTTTGCCTTTATTTGAGTAGTGAGAGTTTCTCAATTCGTGCTTCATCTAACACAACGAAGCCATCAAGCCTGAATAATTCTTTCCAATAAGAAGTAGTAGTATATTTGAGCCCAAGACTCATTCCTTCAATGTATGAAGTATCATCAGAAATCTTAATGTAAATTAGTGTTTTGCGTTCCTTCGCCACGTAGACGATTTCATATTTTCCAAGAACATGTTCGTGCGAAAGATCTCCACTAAAATCAACATTACAGATAGGGCAGATCATTTTATTTCAGTAGTGAGAGTTTCTCAATTCGTTCATCATCCAATACAATCAGACCATCCATAACTAATACTAGATTTGTTATAGGTGGTACTATATCTTGTCCGGTAAAAACCACAGTTTTGTCCATTTCATCCTCAACAAGATATCTAATCTGATGACGAACGAGAATATGACGATGATATACATGGAATACTATATGACACATTGGGCATTCACGCGTGTTATCCATTGTAGTTACCTCAACAATAATAGTTTTTGCCATCGATCATAAACATTCGGTCGTTTGTTTTTTAGATATGATATAAGTGTCCTATCAGATTCAAAAAAATAGTCAAGAAACGAATCATGTAATAGGATCTCTATTAGATCTTCGTCTGATCTTAATGCAAACTCTATTCTGAATATTGTGGGCGTCAAGGCTCCCACACCAAGCACAAGCAAACCAAGGAGGGCGTATCCAATGTTTTTCATTTGGGACTCTTCGTGTGTTTTGGTATTCCGTAAGTATAATCGGGATAAATAAAATCACGATACCAATGAACATATGTATATGATTTATATGTTCCACCGATTGATACTACTGCCTTGCGCCATTCTTTACCATGTCCCGACTCATCTACAAGTAAATGTGCTGCTTCATGCAACAATAGCAGACGCTCTTTCAACATACTCTTACGAGATAGACATATCCACCCAGTATATTTATACATCGTGTGAGCATGAGCAGCACTTTTTTTGTCAATGATATCGTCTTGATCCACGCATCCGCCAACGGATATTCCCATAACTTCTTTTATGTCGCGAAGACATGGCGGGAAGTGGAATGGATTTTTGATTAGATACTTTTGCTTCATATCAACAATTAAATTAGTATAAGCATTTTCCTAATGCGATCCATTGACATCGTAAAATCCATACCAGATAGATCTATTTTAGAATGCTTATTGAGAACATTGATTATGTAATCGTTGTAATCACTCATAGCTGTATATCTTGAACCAAGGTATATGTATCCTTGCTCACGATAGAAAAAATCACTATCATCGCAGTCATTAGACATCTTCAATTCAGTTTCAGGATCTGCACCATCAATAAAATCAAAAAGAGTGTTGGCTAATGTTTTAAAATACTTTGCGTTGCTTTCTATATTGTCTGTGCTAAAATGGATGTCGTAAGAATAATAACTATTCACATCCCAAATAAAATGTGAAACGAATGTTTCTCGATATAGAAACTTGGGACTATCTTCTGGTGATGGAGGAAAAAGATCACGGAATACACCACGACCAAGCTCATACATTGTATGATTGTTCGTATTGACGAGAGTGTATTCGATACCCATTTTAATTTACCTTTTGATTGAACATTTAGGACAATTGCATCCTAATTTATTAGGACCCCAGTAATCGTTAGTTAGTTCTTCACCGCGCTGGATATCTTTCAATGCCAGCATATCAAAATTGGGATTGATTGGGCGTATGGTTGGCTCACAAGAATGATTGACTCCGCCACTATCACCATATACATGAAAACCAAGCGATGGCGTTTTGATTATAGAACCTTTTGGAATGAAGCATTTAGCGAAGATTCCAATGCCATGGATCTTGCTTGGTAAGTTTTCTTTGTAGTGGAGCCAGTTATACGTTTTCATTTATTGAAGGAGGAGTAGTTTCTCAATTCGTTGTTCATCTAATACTACCCAGTCATTCAAGTCTATGACACGAACATATCGACTGTCATGAAATAATGTCTGAAAATCAGGATTATCAATCCATACGCTAATGGCTGATAGACCTTCTACTGTATGATAGACTGCTATATATTTACCGAATTTATGATCGTGGCTGGAATAACTATCACGGGATGACAAGAAACACTTATGGCATATGGGGCATTGTTGTTCTGTCATAGACATTGGAATGCTTTATTCTTTTTCTTTCAATAGTTTCTTTATGTCATTCGGTAATATATTATGGGCAGTTGCATCTTCCCATCTTGATATTTCCCAAGCGATACATTGATCCAATGTGAGTTTTATATCTATTTTGACTTCCGACAACACTAATTGACATAACTTGAATTGCTTTGCCTTCTCGACAAGGTTATCATAAGCAAGTCTTTCGTTGAGAAACTCTTGTGGAAGTTCGCCGAAGACGAGCTTATACTTGTCTTGCGATATCCTCCAAGGATGTTTCTTGCGAACGTTGATTGTTATTTGTTGGAGGAGATCGGCTTTTGATGTCATTTTCGTAGTGTCATTGTGTTCCTTATGTTGTTATGCGGTTGCGATCATGCGCAGTAGTATATTTTATGGATATTGTCTACCGCGCCCTATTGCTTTGTCTTTTAGTCTTCGTGATATGCTCTTTTGCTGACTTTTATTAAAAATAGAATAATCAGCAACCGAGTGAGCGCTATTATTGTGTTGACTGTCGTCCCACACATCTATACGCTCATTATTAAACTCTTGCAGAGATATAGCCCACGTACTATCAGCACGGTAGCCGTTGGCAATAAAAAGATTGTACGCATTCTGCGCTGACGTCTTATTACCTGCGTCCAATGACAAACAACAATTATCCTTTGGCATAGGACAAAAAGACTGTGAAGATGGTTGACCAGTATTAGGATCAACTTCAGCGTGTCTATAAAATATTAGATTAGGATTACCGGTAATTTTTGACCCAGTTTTCATACACATTTATTTGCTTTCAATAAAAACTGTTAAATATGTTTTGAGATCCATGCACTAATTGCCTGGGAATCATTTACGTTACAGCAAACAACATCATCTGGATCAAAAGAAGTTAGGTTGGTTGCTTCAATACTTACGGTTGTTGAGTCAAAACAAACATCTGTTGCCCAAGTATCTGATACCCATTCAGCTTGAATGTTACCTTCTGGTGTGGTAAATATAGAAGGAATAGGAACATTAGAATTGGCTGTAAGTACTGCCATTAGTACCGTAACGGCGGCGCGAGCAATTGTACCAGTTACAACACCAGAAGACGTAAACTCATTAATACGGTTACACATCAATGTAATTCGCGCATCACGAGTAACGGCTGGAGCACTAACAACATCTTGACGCAGTGTGTCAAACGGATCCTTAGCTGCTGTTGGTTGTTGTGGTGGTTGTTCCATATCATTCTCGATCTTAGTGTTCTTATATACCAATGCAAGATTATTCCTATCTGCGGAACGAGATGGAGCAGATGGAGCAGATGGAGCAGATGGAGCAGATTGTTCGGATAGATTCGACATTTTAACCTCAGCATACAATATAACCACACAAAAACCAATGTCAAGCCCTTGGCTCAAGTTTTATCCTACACAAGATACACTGGTGGAATATCGGGGGCGATGTAGGATACGCCGTTCCGTTTACCCTATCCCAATTTAATTAAATCCTATTGGGGATACAACGTTTAATTAACGGTTAGTTTTAACTATAAGGATGTGCGTAAGTCCTTATCTAATTTTGGATTATTGATAGATTTCGGAAACTATTTTCAATTAGAATAAATTAATTATATTAATTGAATTGATTCAATATAATCTATATCAATTCTTAATTCGCTTGGAGTATTAAGATTAATACCAATAGATCTTTCATCTATATTGGGGCGAATGTCTTCTATGGTTCCTCTATGTTGAGAACCGCTAATCATTGTTATGAGAACATTCTTATTAATAAAGCTTTTAGCTACTGTTGCGTGTTTCATAGTATTTTACTTTCTGGTATAATACATTTATATACCTTCTATCATTCCACAAAATATAAACATCTCAATCTTTTTCACAACACCCACCTAAAACATTTTAATATCTCTACGGCTTCCCAAAATCTAATTCACAACACCATACCTCTTCTCGTGTCCACGGCGAAAATACCCCCTTATCCTCGCACGTCGTATCGAGATTTAGTGCAGTGGGATTAGTGTCTTGTGTGCAGAGCCACTCATCTCGGCAGTCGCTGTAATTGCCGTTGTGCTGTGTGCAGTATGGAATATCTGCTGTCGCTTGAAAACAAGCTGATAAAAAGAGAGAAGATACAATTAGCATTATTGCGTGTTTCATTTTTGATTCCTATCGTTGATAAACTCTAACATAATCAATCATCATTTCCTTTGGCAGAATGGTTCTACCATCAGGATTGCCAGGCATGTTTCCACCAACCGCTACATTTAGCAGGATGTAAAACGGATGGTCATTAAATACCCACGTAGATCCGCGTGGCATATCTTGTGGCGTCTTAGTATGATACAGCATGTTGTCTACATAGAACCTAACAACATTAGGTTCCCACTCTACTGAATAGATATGGTAAGTATCTGATAGCAAGCTCCTGCGAAGGAGTGGCAACGAAAATGTTCCAGTCATTGGATGACTGCTATGATAACCTGGCCCATGCATTGAACCGTGATTAGTCTTTGGTTCTCTGCCAATATTTTCCATGATATCGATCTCGCCACAATTTGGCCAGCCAACCTCTTGAATGTTAGCTCCAAGCATCCAGAATGCGCTCCAGATACCTTGTGTTTTTGGAATCATAATGCGTGCCTCAACACGACCATAGGTAAACTCAAACTTCTTAGCAGTAGTAAGACGAGCGGAAGTATATTGCATTCCCTGATAGTCTTCGCGTTGAGCGCGAATAGCAAGATGTCCATCACCTGTTAGGTGGGCATTTTCAATGCGGTCAGTGTAGTATTCGAGCTCGTTATTTCCCCAGCCATTGCCACCCGTTGCATGATTCCATTTAGATGGATCAGGAGGAGTATTAGCTTGCCCGTTGAAGTCATCCGACCATACAAGTTTCCAAGACGGATCTGCAATTTCAAGTTTTCCAGAAGGTGTGAGTAATCCCATTTGAATCTCGTTAGTTTTAGTTTTAGTGTTAGTGTTAGTGTTAGTGTTAGTGTTATATTGATATTGCGTTGTTGCAATACAACCAGTTAGTAAGGCGAGTAATAGTGTTGATATTTTTTTCATCTTAGAATATAATCCGATTTATGATCTTTAGTCCAGCCAGTGAAGCCATTGGTTAAATTATACTCCGGCTTAGCATACCAAGATATCCAAAACCACCCCAACGGAATATCACCCTTAGTAATAGAGCGCCAGCAACAAGATACGAATCGCCTGATACGATACAAAATAGCGATTCGCTGAGCGCGTGATGCAATCAACGTACGGGTTGGATAAAATTTAACATTGCACCCATTTAGAAAAATGTCTTCACACACTCCAACGAATGTTGTCATACTATAAAACACAAACATAAATACATGTGTAATAGGAATAAAAATCGCTGTAAGAAAAAGATGTGTAAATTGTTCTTTTTTCTCTTCAAAAAACCATACCATGAAAAGATACAAAAATTGCATAGTATATGTAATCATATAGATGAACATCAATCCGTCGAGAACAGACTTGTCATGCCATGCCAAGAATGGCAGCAACATATAGAACACAACGGCGTGAAACGACCAGTAAACACATCGTAAATAATCACCATAAAAGGGAATGGCAATACTCCAATAAAACAAAAACCCCTTGAAGAAACGACCGCTTGTTTCAACGCGGCACGCCATCCAACGTTTTCGTTGCGAGAACAAAGATTTTAGTGTTGGCGGTGTAAACGTATATACTTTAGCTGATTGCTCAAAACCTTGAATACGTTCAATAAACGAATCAAAAATAAATCTAACAAAAGAATGCAACGGAGTAGGAGGAGGATCCCAAGACAGTTTACCATTTTTACCCCAATGAGACATTGCAACAAAAACAGCCAAAGAACTGTCATCTGTATTTCCGCAAAGGGCCTGCGGAATTTCTTCACCATCATATTCTGAAAACTTCGGCAAACTTTTTCCGAACCACCACTTAATATAGTCGCTATACTTGATAGTTTCAAGCCACCCCATAAACTTAGGAGCAGTGATAATCATATCTGACCACGATACGTAAAGTTGTCCTAGTAGGATTGGCATAGGAAGTATGTTGATATTTTCTTGCATTGCGCTAAAACTAAAGAAGTTTCGTGCAACGAAAAGATAATTTTGACCAGCAATAGTAAAAAATGAACGCCAGCCCTTCCACATATCGCCTTTATTTATACAAACTTGACCACAAACGACTTTTCTATAATTACCAGTTAGCCAATGTTTGGTCATTAATTTTTCAACTAACTTTTGAAGAGAACCATTAGAAACAGTTTCATCAGCGTCAACACTAAAATAGACCACAGGCATAGACGACAGTTTACCGCTTTTGATGAGATTTTTCATATAATTAATGGCAGCATACACCGCTACTAATTTTCCCTGTCTTACCTCATTGTAAGAAGTATGCAAGTGAATATTTTTAGAATAGTTGCAAGAATTAACCCAATTCACGAGTTTTTGATATACGGTGGGATTTTCCGAACGACCATCAGCAGATGCAATAATATGCAGTTCACCCGGATAATTATTAGTAGCACAGCTATCAACTGCCCTAATAATTTCCTTTAGATCGTATTCGTCTCGAAGAAGAGATGGAACAATAACCATACCCGATGGAAAATTATTCCGATCTACATCGGATGTAAATGGAAATACTTTATTAAAGAGTTTTTTAAAAGGATACACTACGTATATAAATTGTGTGTAAAATAATCCAATTAAAAACGCACTAATAATAATCCACCCAAGATTAAATCCATTACCACTGAGTAGTCTTACCGCTGCATTAATCATTTTTCAATCCCTCACGGTTAATAATTAACTTATGGACGAAGACGTAAAATCTTTGATCGCATAGCTTCTGACTTCACATCCAATGTGATATATCTACCACGTGATTGACTACTAGACATTGGATCAATCAACACAGTCTCGCCAACAATAATGTCTTTAACCGTGCCTACGTTTTTACAAGCGAACAAGCCCCAGATACAATCATATACTGGTGTTCCCGTAGAAGCATTATCTGCTTGCTCGTAAGGAAGAAATGCAACATTCACGTTGCTATTAATAGCTGAAAATACCGGGCGCGACATTACTTGCTTTTCCAACACCGCAATATCAGCCAATTCAGATTGAACACGTTCCTTTTCAGCCAGTCCAGTCTTCATCAAACCATCAATTTGCAATCGTTGAATCTCGATTCTACCCATAAGATCGGCAGCCGTTAGAATAGCTGGCATTGGCATACTATTATTGCCATTCTTATTACCAGTCAACGACTGCAATCCCAACGTAGCCTGACTAAGCAAAACATCAGTCTGAATCTTGACATGATCGTTGGAGAACAATGCGATCTGAATGTTATCCAACGCTTGTTGTTGCAATTGATACTCTGGCAACTTTAGAATACCAGCCTCATAATTCCTCTTGGCTTCCGCAGTCAATGCAGTCTGACGCCCTAGCATCACTTGCAATGCTTTCTTTTGCTCAGCAAGGGTAGCAATATCGGTTCCACCAATCGCAACCTGTTGATTAGTAGTAGTATCAGTGAATGCCAACGCATGTTCGCCAAGCTCCTTTAGCTTATCCAGTTTAATTAGTGCTAGCTCGCCATCTTCCAACTGAGCCTCAATACTCTTTTGCTCGGACAACGCACGACCCTTTTCAAGTTTCACCTCTGCCATTTTCAATGCAGACTGAACAACCATATCATTGTCTGGCCCAAGTATGAATGGTGCACAAAACCCATCCGTGGCAATATAATAACCTTCACGCGAAGCATATCCGCATGATCCAACAAGACTGGCGAGGGCTACAAAAGAAAATACCCTAGTTTTCCAGTGCTTGATCTTTGGCTGAACGTTAGTTGCTTCCATTGTCGTTTCATTTCCCATTGTAGTATCCATGATTATTTTCCTTCTCCATAAAACTTGTTGAGTTCAGTTAGCATACCGACAATCAATTCCTTATTGCTTTCCGCATCCATGATCTGAAGTTGAATCAATGCATCTGAATTCAATGCAGTCGGAGCATCCAAGTGAGCCTGCAAACTATTATGTGTTGTAGTCAACTGAGCAATCTGTGTTTCAGTCAATGTCAACTGACGTTTGAGATCATTCATATTAGCAACAATGCTATCACGGAACCTTGTCAACTGACCAGTCAATTCATAACGAGCATTCCTAAGCTCTCGACTACGAACATCAAGGTATTGGTTCTCATTATGAATCAATGGAATACCACCGAAGTTATACGAGACGCTAACATAACCAGCCCAAGTCCAAGTATCACTTGTTCCAGCCATTGGGGGAATGCCACCAATCTCAATATTAGTTTTCCATGCATCGAACCTATGAAGGTTGCTTGCGCGACGTTCAAACTCCATACTGCTATTCTGAACGTGAGACATCAATTCTTCAAACGAGTTTTGCTTGGCAACATATTGCTTCGCATGCAATACATCCAACTGACCTTGTGCCTGCAATCGCTTCAGCTCCAATGAAGTAGCCAATTGTTGTAGCATAGTAATATCAGTAATGGTAGCAACACCAGCGGTCAATCGCTTATTAGCTTGCGACAAAAGATCATTAGCATGATCCTTATGCTCATTGAGATATGTCAATGTATTATTGTAGGCAGTTTCCTTGCCAACATCGTTAAGATATTCAAGCGCTTGTTGCGCCTGAACCATTGCAACTTGCTGATTGCAATTAGCATCAGCTAGCTTACGAACAAGAGTAGATCTGAATGCATCCAATGGAGACCAAGAAAGAGAAGCTCTTGCCTGATATCCATTTTTTGAGATAGACCCGCCAATCGATGCAATACCAGAACTGCTGGGATAGTGAATACCCTCAACAACAATAGCAGGAAACAATAGCAACGATGCATCACCAGCCCCACGAGCCCTAATAGCTTCACAATCTTTTGATTGCGTTGCAGTTTGAGCCATGACAGAACTTGCCATCAACACACTTGCCAATCCGATTCCTAACGAACTAAATACCTTCTTCATTTGCACAAACCTTCCGCAATGTTAGTATTACCTTCAACCACAATACACCCAAGATTACAAGGGAAACCAAGGTCAGTATGCTCATCACACCAACCATTACTTGCACGAACTTCACCATCAGGGATATCAAAATACGATATACCGATTCCACTATCCCCACCGCCACCACAATTCACTACATAGGTGCCAGCATCAGTCTCGCAAGTGATAGTCGTGCCAGTGAAGCCAGCATCGACACTCGCCTCACCGTGCCCGCCATCCGTCGCATTGACCCCTGCAACGGTCGTCAAGCAACCAGCAGACTGCACACCAATGGCAGTCGCAAACATCATAATCAATCGATTCATTGTGAATTATTCTCCGTTTTCAACCGAATACACTTCAACATTAGCCATCTCACCACGGCTAACAACAAGGTCAAACTCAACACGAGTTCCACGACCAAGATTCAATTCCCTAACCCTATCAGTCGCTCGCATAACAATGCGTTCGGCATAAGAGCCTTTTGATGGAACCGGACTCACAACAAAATGTGAGCCAACCATGTCTGCAACAATGTGATGATCGTAGGTATTCATTTGATTTTCCTCACCCGTTTTTCAGGTACCGACATTATAAGCACCCTGACTTCCCGCGTCAAGGGGGCACGCTGCTTTTTCAGGTAGCTCTGGATGTAGGACTTGAACCTACGACCCGACGGTTAACAGCCGTCTGCTCTACCACTGAGCTAATCCAGAATAATTTTCAGTGTGAGTAGGAGGTGAGGATTGAACTCACGCATGAGACTTTTGCAGAGTCTTGCCTTTCCACTTGGCTACACCTACAATCTAACTAAATCTCTAAGGACTCTAAACCTTTTTCAAGCCTAAAATCTCTAAGCTTTTTAGCCAACAATTTGATTGCCTTTTGTTCTTTCTCAGAAAGATTGAATGCAACATAATGCACACAATGCCTATTGTATTCAATAATCTCTCTTGAAAGATCTTCAATCAATTTGCTGGCGTTTTCAATACGCCGTGCTTTCATTTGATAGTCTATCATTGTTTCCTTCCCTCGAAGCCCCGAAAATATAAGCACTCCAACGCCACGTGTCAAGAGGCTCAGCCGTTGCCTACACCAACCTACATTACTTCAATAGCATCAACATATCTATATACTCTTCATCCAATCGTTTTGGACTATTCAATGTAATCCTACTATTCTTATCCGAGTAATTTGCTTGTATATAGATACGAACCTCAGTATCCCAATATACGAACACAAGATACTTACCAACAGTATGACTGCATGAAGCATAATCATATAGACAGTAATCACAAACTGGACAAGTATAGCTCATTTCAATAACAATAACCCTTCAATACGCTCCTCATTCAGCAACGTTAATTTTTTAATACTCAGTAGTAATGGTGAGAGACGTTCTCTTGGATATATGTCAATCAATTCATTGGGAGAATCTACACCATAATAACCCACGCCATAATACACATCGTATTTACCATATCTATGAAAACAACACGATGACGATGACAGATACATATGACAATCTGGGCAAGTATAATTCATTTCAATAACAATACCATATCAATATACTCTTCACTCAATCTCTTTGGAGACTTCAATGTTAGTAAAAAACCATTCGTGTCTCCGGCTTTATTAGCTCTATACACATTAACATAACCACCAATAAGAACAAACACAACATACTTATTGAGGGTGTGTCTACATCTAACATTTGTCATATCTCTTGAATCAAAAAACTAACTAATCTTGAATAGGATCTTGCTCCAATTATTGATATAACATTTGACTGACATATCACTGTATATAAGAACACCATATTTACCTATGCTATGATGACAATATAATACGCTTGGATCAGTATAAGATTCCTTATACATAATGAGATTACAGTTAGGACATTTCATTTCAATAACAGCATCATATCAATATACTCTTCATCCAAGCGCTTTGGAGATTTCAATCTCAAAATACGACTGGACCTTATTGTTATTGGGTATAAATATACTCCAACTGCACCGTCGGAAAATGTTATGATATAGTATTTACCAATATCATGTTCACACAGAACATCACACAGAACATCAAACTGGTCTTCATCAAAAAAACTTGTATTCTTATCACAGACCGGACAGGTATAACTCATTTTAGCAACAGCATCTTATCGATATAATCTTCACTCAATGTCTTTGGACTATTGAGTGTTAGTATTCGCATTGGGGATGGATCGGTAGTTTTATTATTCCAAACATTCACACTTCCGGTATCATAAATATGGACTGAGTATCTACCAATCAGATGATGATGGTATCTTGGCAAGGGCGAGCTATTATTACAGACGGGGCAGATATAACTCATTTTAGCAACAGCATCATATCAATATACTTTTCACTCAATCTTTTTGGAAAAGACAGGTTCAACAAGCATCTTTCTCCATCGTAGATGTAAGCCTCGCCATCAAAATGAATATAAGCAGTATATAAACCAACGGTATGTTCATGCAGTAGCATCGTTATAATATAATTACAGACGGGACAAGTATAATTCATTTTAGTAGCAATATCATATCAATATATGTTTCATCTAAACGTTTTGGACGTTCTAGTCTAACAACAAACTTCCCAGTATACCAGATAGAAATCAGACCGTCGTTATACACATAAGCAGTATATTTACCCAGCCTATGCGTACATGTCTTTTCAATGTATTTTGATTGAAAATCTTCATTGCAGACGGGACAGATATAATTCATTTCAATACCAATAATAATCCAGCATAATCATATATGCATTACGGTGATTTATACATTCAAGCAAAACTCTTTTACAAGATGGCAGAGGAAACTCTCGACATTCTTCCGGGGAACTTGTATAAATTCGTTATGTACAAAACACAAGGGAAAATTACACCGGAAGTAGCAGATAATTTCGTCGTTGCAAACAAGACAACATTGTCTAAACTTAAGTTCGTTGATTGGAGTGGTAATTTCGAAAAGAATGGTAGTAAATTATTTGGTGAAGATGGAGATGGAGAACGATATATGATCTCAACTGAATCTACACCGCCGAAGAACTCACATGTCAAACAATCATATATACTGCAAGGGAAACATCCAATACCAACACTTTATGTATTCAGATATGAGCGTGGTAGCGATGTAGAGTTTCCAAAAGAACTCGGACATTACTTGTTTCTAATGCCAGCGTTATGCGATATGTTCGATGTTGCGTATCCATATTACTTTCAAGATCCAGATCATATGAATGACTTTGTCAAGTTCGTTCAAGAAAATAAGGCTAAGATTGATTCCATTCGATCTCGATTCCAACACGAGCCAAAACCATTAGGAAGCGGATCAGATGGCTTTGTTTTTGCGATTGGCAAGGATAGGATATTGAAGATATTCAAACAGCAATTCTCATATCAAGCGGCAAAAGAATCTGCAAACCGAATATGGAAACAACACGGCATAGCAGGAACCGAAGCATACATTGATGACATTGGTCAGATTGGAAACTTCGGAGAACACCCGGTATATTATTATATACAAGAACGAATGGAAACCGTGTTCAATTTCTTGAAGAATGATGTTGACTTCAATGGAAATAGAAGAGACAGAAAAATGTCTCAAATAACAGACTTCATGAAAGATATAGCAAAAACTATTAAGAACGATCCAAACTATCCTGCTATATACAGGAACAAAAACAATCCAAGAATTGGTAATGCGATCAGGTCATTAGCGGAGAGAGTGTATAATCGAATTGTCTATTTTGTAAACGAAGAGATTACTGATGATTTCGCTGGTAAATTACAACCTGATTGGATGCTAAAACTAATTGAAGAGATGGCTGGAAAACTAATCACGGACAGAATGGATTTGCGATCATATAATGTTGGGATTACAGGGAACGGTTATTTGAGATTCTTTGATCCTGCATTTGATCCAAAAGAATTATAGTAGCAACAGCATCTTTTCAATATACTCTATGTTCAGTTTATCGTATGATAATACTTCAAAAATGAACTGATGACCATAATACACGCGCGACACACCATCATCATAAACAACAACAACATATGGACTAATGTTATGCTGGTTCGTACAAAACTTTCTATCTGGACGCTGATTTGATATAATCATATCGTCTGCATTACAGACCGGACATCTTTTACTCATATCAATAACATCAACTTATCTAAACGATCTTTGCCAATTCTATTTTCAAGATAGGTAATCAGTTGATCTCTGAACACACCTGCTTTGGTATCTCCAATGAACTCAATGATCTCTATTGTGTCTCTACCGTCAAGAATGATTTTATTACTGCGATCAAACTCTTTTTTTGTTAGAGGTTCCCATTCATTGAATCCAATACCGGGCTTCAACTTACTACATGCAAGGCTAATATCTAAATGCAGTTCGCCCTTTTTGTTATACCTAAACATCTTTGTCTTTGAGTTTCTTTTCTGTATTTATTATTGAAACTATTTGCTTCTAACAGTGCACCCTTTGAAAGACATCAGACCACCACAACACACAAGCATATTAACTTTGCGACCTGCTGGATTAGTTGCATTGGCGTGATACCAATTTTGATCTTTTTGATCGCAACCTCTAAGCGGAGCCATCATAAAACCACGATCGGTAATCGTGATGTCATTGAAACCATTATCCGACAATGCCTTTACGGCTTCGTCATCATTCGTGGCACAAGCAACGATTGTAATAGACATGATTGCAAACATGAATAGATTTTTCATTTGACTAAACTCCTCCGCACAGATCAGTGAAGTCTGCGTTCGTCTTGAACCCAACGCTAACCAAATCATCAAGTACTTCCTTTGCAGTGGCAGGTGAAGTATCTTGTTCGCACATCCAAACGCCTTCCATCTCATCATTCTCAGCAACATACTCGGGAAGAATGTCAGCGAGATCCATGTGCTGATCAAACATATATCCTTCCCTGTCGAAGTAAGCACACGGCGTGAGATACACCATCTTATTTTCATCAACAGCGACATAAAAATCAGACGGCAACGATTGACTGCACAACTTATCAAAAGTCTCGCGGTCGTCATCAAGATCAAGAATCTCTTCAATGTTTCCCCAAGACACATCAACATCGCTTGCTAGTAGATTAGTCATTGTTATATCCATTCTTTCTGCCTGCTTTGAGGCGCCAGTAATATAACCACGAACGCACAAGCCGTCAACTGCGATAGTATCCTACATCAGCAACAATATAGTTTCCCACCGTCTATATACTTGTGGCTTATATTTTTTGAGGTATCTAATGTTTTCGCTACGAGCATCGTACGAGATATAATAATGCTTAGCCCTCAATAAATGTTCAATTATTTCTTCGTCGCTTGCAGTTTCAATCCAAGATTTTGTTCCCATATATTATCTCAATAGTAAGAATTTTTCAATTCGTTCTTCATCAAGAAAGACCAACTTACTAAATTGAAGCAGAACAATACTTTGTTCTACAACTAGTAGTACTCTTGTCATATATTCACCGGACATACTTACATTATCGTATAATACTTTATATTTTCCTACTAAATGATCGCAATATGGAACACCATTGCCAGACGCAGACATATTGTAATCACAGATTGGGCAATGTAATGTCTTCATTTTAGTAGTAGTAATTTCTCTATGCGCTCTTCATCCAAGAGACACTGTTTTTCAAGATACAATACAAAAATGTTTTCGCACCAAACATTTATCCATTCAACACAATAATAGACAGTATATTTGCTATACATATGACGGCAAAAATACTTTGTACTACTCCAATACAATTCTTTATTACAGTGGGGGCAATTCATTTTAGTAGTAGGATACACAGGTATTGACTTCGGGACAGTTGAACATATTAATATTTACTGCCAGTAAACGGCTTCACCAAACCGGACGCAACATCAGATTGAAACTTCTGCCAGTAGTTTTTGGAAGTCTTCTCATAGAGTTTTAGAACTTCGGGAATATGTTCATAGCAATATTTTCTGAACCAGCCGGACGTGATACTAGAACATACCTTAGAATATGCGAAGCGGAAACTTTTGTCTGGCGACCATACACCGGGATTGCTAATTTGTGAGCGTTCTAATGCCAGCGTAAGCCCTTCTTCTAAGGCACCAGCAAGTCTAATGTCTTCGGACACTGCGAAGAACTTCTCTTTACTGCATTTAACTTGCTCTCCATCAGAAAGGTAATTTTCGTATGCCGGACGGGAACCCAGCATTACAGAACGATGCAGATCATCATGATCAAAAATATACCGAACTGAATCGTCCTTGAAAAAATAATCCTTACTAACATTCAATTTAGGATGCTTTTGTGTTGCATAACTTTCTTGTTCGCGCAACTTATGAAACTCAACAAGCTCTGGACGGATCGTTGCACCCATATGCTTCATTAGATACCAGTCGCTTGCGTGCTTCCAAAATGTTGCGTCCGAAGTGTTTCCAAACTTCTTATACTTGTGAGCGTCCTTCGTCGTCCACAATAAATCGATCGATGGAACCATCCCAAAACTCGTCTCCATATAATCTCCGTCTTCCTTCACCAAGTCAATCAACAATTCATCGCTACTACCCGGCACCGCAATATCAAACTCCACCATCGTATCTCCCTCTACGATGACCTTGCGTCCATTATTCTCTTCATATACTCGGCGCCCTCCAACACGATCATAGTTAGATGCAATCCAAGCATTGGCTTCGTCTCTTGATGAAACAACGAAGTCAAAATCAAGTGGCGCTCGTTTCATTGCTGAACCAAGTCTGAGCTTCATAGCACGCGAACCAATCAAGACTAAACTCATTTGATTATCCTATATGAGGAGTAAGAGTTTTTCAATTCGTTCTTCGTCAATAAAAACTAAGTCATTCATTATAGTAATTAGTCTCAATAATCTTCTGTGTTTTTTATTAGAAGTAAATTCATACAATCTCGTTGTTGTTGAGCCGTCATCGTTCAGATCATAAACTGCTCTATATTTAGAACCAATATAGTGGGCGCACCAATCACGATTGCGATCATCTTTTCTCATCACGAAACCACATACAGGACAATTCATGTTAGCAACAACAGTTTTTCAATTCGTTCTTCATCAACCAGAATCGACCTTGGGAAAAACCCTTTGAACTGAAAACCTTTTGATGGTAGCAATTCGAATATAGTCGTACCACCACCAGAATACATAACAAGGTATTTACCAACAAAATGCTCGCAGTAATCGTTGTGCATATATAATTTACAGATAGAGCAATTCATGTTAGCAACAATAGTTTTTCAATTCGTTCCCAACTAATCAACCCACTCATTTTTAGTAGTGGGCGCACATGCTGTATATCAGTTGAAAACACCTCCGTCGAACAAGAACCATCCGCTCTGTAATCGTAGCATACTTTTATGGATCGATGGTTGTCTGCCCAATGATCGCAATAATTAGGAGCGCGTATTTCACGATCACAGATAGGACAATTCATTTCTTGTTTTTCTTATCGCTTAGAATAGCGAATAGAGAAACGATTACCGCTACAATACCAATACTACAAGCAATAACCCCAGAAACATCAAGGATAGTTTGAAGCATTATCGACACTCAACAACGCTACAATCATTATCGCTTCTACAACGCATTGTGCAAGCAACGGTTCTATCAGCAGAATAGTTCCATACCGTGTGCTCAACAACACGATGCTCTCGTGCTGCCTTTTCGCTTGCGGCATTAGACATACAAACGCTATCAGAACACTGCTGACTTAGTGATGACGCACAACCAGAACAGACAAACAACATTGCGATTAGCGTTTTCATAATCAGTCTCCCGCGCACCAAGAACTACTTGACCAACCAATATCCGTGCCATCAACATCGAAAAATGGCTTTACAGCATCCTTGATATCGTTCCAGTCGCTAAACGATCGAGGATTGATTGATGCTTTATCAGCAATTTCTTTTGCTTCATTCAATGCTTTGATTGCTTCTGCAACCTTAGCATTCAATTCTTCAATGAGACCGTCGTAAGTCAATTCTAAATCAGTCATATCGACTTTCTACTCAACAATCTGCGGTCATAGTTGATGTCTGCCAACCAGCTTGATCAAGAGAACCAATAATGGGATCAAAATCAATCAATTCTCCAAGTTTTTTGACATCACCAGTATAACAATGAGGGTAAGCATAACATTTCACGCCAACCGATTTTGCAAGAGCATTTGCTTGCTTGATCAGTTCTCCTGCCTCTTTGATCTTTGCGTTGATTTGATCTGCAACCGACTGAAAATCCTTTTCGATGTCGCTCATAGTAATTCCCTTAGCAACCAATTGAACTTGTGTGCCAACCAGCCTTATCCAACTCACCAAACAACGGATAGATATTGACCTTGCCCCTGAACTCGTCAATCTTATCCTGCTCTTCTTCGGTATCAGCGCTGTCATCATCATACTCATCGTATGTAAGAGATGATAGTCCCGCTGCCTTAGCAAGAGCATTGGCTTGCTTCATTGCTTCCGCTGCCTCTTTGATCTTTGCGTTGATCTGATTTGCAAGTTCGGTAAAATCCGTTTCAATTTTAGTGCTCATTTGTTTTTCTCCTTGAATGCGTACCTATTATACAGATGATTATACAAAAATCCAAGCGTAAAACCAATCAAAAACCTATAACCAACACCAACATGATGCGGGATCAATACCAATTCACTGAATGAGATCCACACAATCATGATTAGAAAAAATCCAACCCAAAAAGAAACTTTATTGAATGCAAACATATTGTTATCTCCTTTTCTTAAACCAATCAGTAATAGATATTATCAACATTCCAACTACACAGAATGCTGACATGAGAAACCATCCATTCATACCGCCAAACTCGACCATATCTAAGCCATTTTACCTTGCTCATTAAGCAAGAAACCGTATAGTAAATACGGACCGTTATGCGGATTGCAATCGCTAAGATATTGCTTCCACATAACAGCACGATCATACTCGGTGAATGCACAACTGCAATCTTCACCCTTATTATTCTGGATGAACCACACTTCAAACTTTTTCATATAGACAATATAAGGCTCGCGAGCCAGCTTGTCAAGTGGTCGGGAAACTGCCTACATGGCTCTACTTGTGGGTAGACGAATAATATGTCCCATGCGAATTGCCAACTACTTTTCCATGAACAGATGGTTGTAATGTACAGCCACTTAGTAATCCTGCTAATGATATGATGAGCAATGTTTTCATATGGAACCTTATAGAATATCGCTTGTTTCTTGCGTCTACTTCTTATCTGGCGTCAAGAACGACTTGATATTATCCAAGTCTACACATAATCCAACACCGGGAACAGTCGTCAAAATTGATTCTGCTACGCCAACAATGTTGCCGTCTTTATCGAATAATGCCCCACCAGAGTTTCCTCCAAAAATATGCCCGTCCAATTGAACATAATTTGCTTTGCGATCATCCTGAGGAATTTTACTACGATAGTTAGCAACAGTATGTTCCATATACGACCAATACAATCCATGTGTCTGACCAACAGTAAACACATGTTCGCCAATCATAGGAGTGTATTTAGCGATGCTTGCAATATCATGATCTGGAACGGTTCCAACAGTTTCAAGTACGGCTAAGTCAAGATCAAAACTTGTTTTGACAGCCACAGCATTATGCATTGCCTTAGGCTCTTCGTTGATACCAACGACTTCGTCTTCAACAATGTATTGAATGGATGTACCAACAGGATCTTTTCGTTCTTGTTTTTCTGCCATGTGTTCTATACAATGAGACGCAGTCAGTATTGTATTGCTACTAATAAATGTTCCAGTGCAATATGGTCGGGTATCGCCGTCGTTATTCCTAACGACTAACGCAACCGTAGCACGACCAATATGCTCTTGCAGAGCTGGCTTTCTTGGATATCTAAGTGGAGCAGGAGGGGGAGTGGAAGAACAACTTACAACAAAAACTGATAGAACCAAGAGAGCGAATAGTTTGTGCATTTATATATACGAGATTATGCCTTATACCAACAGCAAAAACTTTTGCAGGTTTTCTTTTCCATAGATGTGTTTGTTATCAAGTTGTGGAATGTAATTGCCATTGATCCAGTATCGAGTTTCTCCATTAGCAAACTCAGTAGCAGGTCCGTCTTCTCGATGAAGTTTGCCATTGATATACCAGTATTTGCTTCCATTAGCAAGCTCAATAGCAGGTCCGTCTTCTCGATGACGATTGTCGTTGAGATACCAGCGTTTGTCTCCATTAAAATACTCAATAGCAGGACCATCTTTCCGATGATATTTGCCATTGAGATACCAATATTTGCTTCCATCAGCATACTCAATAGCAGGACCGTCTTTACGGTGAAGTTTGCCATTGAGATACCAGTGTTTGTCTCCATTAGCATGGACTTTACATTCAGGCTTATTCATATCAGGAGTAAAAACTTTTGCAAGTTTTCTTTTCCATAGATATGTTTGTTATCGAGTTGTGGAATGTAATTGCCATTGATCCAGTATCGAGTTTCTCCATTAGCAAACTCAGTAGCAGGTCCGTCTTCTCGATGAAGTTCGCCATTGAGATACCAGTATTTGATTCCATTAGCATACTCAACAGCAGGACCATCTTCTCGATGAAGATTGCCGTTTAGATGCCAGTGTTTGTCTCCATTAGCATGGACTTTACATTCAGGCTTACCGTTCATAGACACTGACATGCTGATTCGCTAAACACTTTTTGTACTCTATAACCATCAATTTCTTCGGTATATGCTTCGCACAGATCCCCAATCTCTTGACTAACAGTATAATAACCAGTATAGTTATCAGGGTCAGTACTGGACTCAGCTAATTCGTGAGAGATTACTTCATCAACAAAATCATAATTAGAGTTGTATTGAATGATAGCGAAGGTATATCGATTGCTACCATATGCCGTATGACTATGGTATCCATTCCAACTATTACTTACCATTGTAGTTGTAATGACATTCGGCGGAAGCATAATGACATAGATTGTATTGTCATTTGGGAATGGAATAGTTCCAGCGAGAATATTATTGTTGATATCGGCAACAAGAATGCTATCATCAACAGTGATTTGTTTTGAGATTAGATTGAACCCCGAGTTTACATCAAGTTTAGGTTCGCTATAATGATCAACTGGGTCAAGCGTTCCAGACTCAATACCATACTCGCTCAATCGTTGAAGCACGGTTCCAAGATCAAGCATATTATGCCACGCGTTTTGATAGTATTGTGGCTCAATGAAGTTAGTGCCAGTCGTCCAATAACTACCATCGTAAATAAAATGCATCTCGGGTGTTTTTAGAAGCCAACCCGATGGATCATGGCGATAGACTTCATATTGACATGAAGGATTTGGATCAGTGTTTACTACCTGATCAATGTTTCCGGCACAACCAATGAATGAGAGGAGGATGATTGGGAGGAGGAGTTTCATTTTGGTGCTTATATAGTAAGCATCCGCGAGTCGGCTGTCAACCGGTATGGAGGTGTAGGTAAATCATTAAACGTAAGGGACTAAGTAGTGGTCGATGTGGGAGTCGAACCCACACTCCGGTTAAGGAACCTGATCTTCGTCATAGACACTTACTTTCGTAAGCCGCAACATTTGTTGCTTGCTATGCTGGACTATGCCTTTCCCATGATCAATTATTTGATTTTAGGGACTGCCCGTCTAGTCTCTACACCTTCCCCAATAATAAATTGGGGCTTGGCTCGGCGTTGTCATATGCATATTGCATTTAGAGTTTCACCGAGTTTGAGCAGTTCTACATTCTAAGTTTCCTTAGACGCACTCAATTTTATTATACGCTGAGCCAGGCGCTTCTGCCAATTTAGCCAATCGACCATAACAATAAGTTAAGAAAAAAGAAAAATGCTAAGCTAAGAAAATCAATCTAATTTAGTATCAGAGACCGCAGGTCTTCACGCAATCATCATCGCAACCGAGCTTGATTGTAATGCAAGTTGTGTGGCAATTATCACAATCACTGCTTGGTGAGAAGAAACGATCATCACAATCCTTTGAACAGATTGTTAGGGTATCATCACAATCTGAATGACAGACTGCCGCATCAGGATTACCAGCATCCTTTGGTGGAGTTGCATCAGAAGCATCATGCCCTGCGTCTGGCACAACAACTACATCGCTACCTGCATCACATGGTGGTGGGGGAGGAGGAGGCGAAGCATCACAACCAGCATCATGCTCAGTACCAGAAGAACTACCAGATGCGCCAGAAGAAGAACCTGACGAAGTAGTTCCAGAAGATGAACCGCTACCAGAGGAAGAACCAGAACCACTGGATGAACCAGAACCACTGGATGAACCAGCATCACACACAACACCGGATGAAGAACCCGATGAAGTTGTTCCGCTTGAACTACCAGATGAAGTAGTACCACTGGATGAACCAGATGAACTACCGCTACCAGAAGATGAACCGCTATCCATCATTCCTGCGTCATCACATGTAGTTGATGTACCAGTACCAATACCTGTACCGGTGCCAGTACCCGTGCCAGTACCCGTGCCAGTACCAGTACCCGTGCCAGTACCAGTACCAGTACCCGTGCCAGTACCAGTACCCGTGCCAGTACCAGTACCAGTGCCAGTGCCAGTGCCTGTACCAGTTGAAGTATCAACCGTTCCGCCATCATCACCAGTGGTGTCTGCGGGTGGGAAGATTGAAGACGAAGCATTACATCCTGCGATTAATGCCAGTGGAAAAAGAACCGAGAGATTAAGTTTATTCATTTTGATTTTATCCTTTGTTAGTTTGTTTATTTGTTATCGGTTGTATTAAATACAACATTAAATTCAACTCGGCGACTTCGCTCATGACTTTCTTGAACCTTGCCGATATTGACTGGACGATCTGGTCCGAATGATTGTGATGTAATGCGTGATGCATCAACACCATGATCAACGAGATACTTGACAACGGCGTCCGTGCGATGTTGAGCAAGAACAACATTGTGGTTGTAGTTTCCGTCAATTGATGCGTGTCCTTCAACGGCAACAGTCATGTTTGGATGCTCTGCCATTCGCTTGACAAGATCGTCAATCTTATCTGACTCTTCCCAATTACGAATAACAGGACTATCCCAATTGAAGTATACGCGCTCATGGAATGAGAGCTTCTCTGGTGCTACTGGTGCTGGAACCTTGACATAGACATATTCAGTTTCGTGAACGGTATGTCGGACAGCAACATGCTTAACCTTGACTGGGAAGTCGAAGTTGAAAGATAGACCAGCGGAGAATGAATTGTAATCACGGCTATCGAGAACCGGTGAAACAACGCTATCAGTAGTTGATGTTTGCATTACGTGATCATATCCGATCCATGGTCCCCATGATGCAACGTGTGCGTTATCAGTGAAGCCATCAACGCCAATACGAACGCCGAATGCTGGACGATTTACATCACCAGTGCGAGCCAAGGATAGATTACCTTCAATCCATGGTGAAACGCCATCACTGCTTGAATGATCACCTTGAAGGCGTGCTGCAACGCCGAATTGCCATAGAACACCGGCGTTTTCATTGGTATTTTGTGCGCGAGGTAGATAGGATGCTTGAACCGCTGGACCAACAACAAAATTGGGATTGAGGTTGAACATACCTTCAACGTTTAGTGTAGCGCCCGGATTGTAAATATCCAGTTGCTTCTGAGTAAGAGCAGTTTCAATACCCGGTTCAAGATGAAGCGAAAAATCCTCAGCCTTAGCAGATGAAGTGAAACAGGTTAGCGACATAGCGCCTGCGAACAGAGACAATAGTTTAGTAGATAGTTTCATAGTTTAGTTTCCTTTTCAGTTTTTTGTTAGTAATTTACTGTCCCCATAATGTAATCATGGAGCAGTGTCTTGTCAATGTAGTCAGATGTAGGCGTTATGCCAACTGATCCACAGTGAAACTTGTTGAAAATTGTGCGTTATACCACTCAACCAATAGAGCAGCGCTGTCTCGGAACTTAAGATTCTGATCCTGAGCCTTTTGCATTACTGCAAGTGCCGCTGGTGTTGCGACTGGTGCAGAGTCAAGACCGTTATTCATCACGAACTCAATAAGAACATTTGGGTTCGTTCGAATGTATGTTAGTTGTGCGAGATGTTCTTCGTTTGTAAGGTTAGTAATTTTCAGATCCATTTTCGTTTCTCCTTTTTTGATGTTGTTTGTAGTACCATTTTTCTGATTTGAATAATCCTCTTCACTTATAGCAGTAATAATGTTATTGCAAGTTTCTCTTTACCATAGATTCGTTTGTTATCGAGTTGTGGAATGCGTTTATCATTGATATAGTATTCAGTTGTTCCATCAGAACACTCAATAGCGGGACCATCTTCTCGATGACATTTGCCATTGAGATACCATTCTTTGTATCCATTAGCATACTCAATAGCAGGACATGTCAATCCCGTTTCGGGATTGATGTCTTCTCGATGACGTTTGCCATTGAGATACCAACATTTGGTTCCATCAGCATACTCAATAGCAGGTCCATTTTCCCGATGAAGATTGCCATTGAGATACCAGCGTTTGGTTCCATTAACATCAATTTTACATTCAGGCTTACTCATATTAGTAGTAGTAATTTTTGCAAGTTTTCTTTACCATAGATACGTTTGTTATCAAGTTGATGAATGTATTTGCCATTGATATAGTAGTAAGTTCTACCATCAGCAAACTCAACAACAGGTCCGTCTTCTCGATGAAGATTGCCATTGAGATACCAAGTTTTGGTTCCATCAGCATCCTCAATAGCAGGTCCGTCTTCTCGATGAAGCTTGCCATTGAGATACCAAGATTTATTTCCATTAGCATACTCAATAGCAGGACCATCTTCTCGATGAAACCTGTCATTGATATACCAATATTTGTCTCTATTTTTGTAGAGTTTGTAATATGGCTTGCCAAGTAGTTTGTTTAGCCAGTTCATATCAGTATCAGATACTTTTGCAAGTTTTCTTTTCCATAGATATGTTTGTTATCGAGTTGTGGAATGTAATTGCCATTGATCCAGTATCGAGTTTCTCCATTAGCATACTCAATAGCAGGACCATCTTCCCGATGAAGTTTGCCATTGAGACACCAGTATTTGTCTCCATTAGCATACTCAACAGCAGGCATCGTCAATCCAGTTTCTGGATTGATTTCTTCTCGATGCCATTTGCCATTGAGAAACCAGCGTTTGTTTCCATTAGCATCAATTTTACATTTAGACTTATTCATATCAGTATCAGATACT